>OGPS01000104.1_pt1 | contig 84827 bp, 80 predicted proteins | sample 1552931 | NCBI WGS metagenome assembly OGPS01 (sample SAMEA2580252, study PRJEB22360) | human gut metagenome | biome: human gut; feature: human-associated habitat; material: faeces | place: Denmark | collected 2008/2010 | reverse complement strand
GAGCGGGGAAAGAGAGAAGGAAAAGAAATGAGAAAAAAAGCCGAGATACCGCTGCGAGGATATATTGAAATAACGCGAAAAAGGTTTAAGTATGGATAAGGCAAGGGTTTTCTTCACAAAGGAACTGACGCCCGAGGCTGTTGTCAAGCTGTATAAGCGCCTCGGAGTTGAGCTGCCGGGCAAGGTGGCAGTCAAGGTGCATTCGGGCGAGGACGGCAATCAGAATTATCTGCGCCCGGAATTCATGCGCCCGATGATAGAGTATGTCGGCGGCACGGTCGTCGAATGCAACACCGCTTACGGCGGCGCGCGCAACACTACTCCGAAGCACATTGAGCTGATGAAAAAACACGGCTGGTTTGAATGCTTCGACGTTGATATCATGGATTCCGAGGCTCCCGACGTAGTTTGGCAGATACCGAACGGCAAGGTCATCAAGGAGAATCACCTCGGCAGGCATATCGAGGATTATGCCTCAATGCTTGTGCTTTCTCACTTTAAGGGTCACCCGATGGGCGGCTACGGCGGAGCGCTCAAGCAGCTCTCGATAGGCTGTGCCTCCTCTGCGGGCAAGGCGTGGATACACTCAGGCGGCAAGCAGCTTGAGCAGGAGGGTCTGTGGGGCAATATCTGCGAGCAGGATCATTTCCTTGAAGCTATGGCGGACGCCGCTTCAAGCGTCACCGAGCATTTCAAGGGTAAAATCGCCTATATCAACATTATGTGCAATCTCTCCGTCGACTGCGACTGCTGCGCCGTAGCCGAGGATCCGTGCATGAGGGATATCGGCATTCTTGCGAGCCTTGACCCTGTTGCGCTCGACAGAGCCTGTCTCGACCTCGTTGAGAATTCGACCGACCGCGGCCGTGAGCACTTCATGGAGAGGGTCAACAGCCGCCACGGCACCCATACCATCGACGCCTCCGAAGCCCTCGGTATCGGCACTCAGAGCTATGAGCTGATAAACATTGACAATGAATAAAGTTATCGTTATCGGCTGCCCGGGCGCGGGGAAAAGCACCTTTGCCCGGGCGCTTGCCGCCGCAACGGGGCTTGAGCTGCACTATCTCGATATGCTGTGGCACAAGCCCGACAAAACGAACATAACCCGCGAGGAATTCGACTCCGCCCTCGCCCGCATAATGAGCGACGACGGCTGGATAATCGACGGCAATTATACCCGCACCCTTGAGATGAGGCTTCGTGAATGCGACACGGTGTTTATGCTCGATTTGTCTACCGAGATTTGCCTTGAGGGCGCAAGAAGCCGAGTGGGCAAGAAGCGGGAGGATATGCCGTGGGTCGAGGAGGAATTGGACGGTGAATTCCGTCAATGGATAGAGGATTTCGCCGCAGACTGCCGCCCGCGGATATATGAGCTGCTCGAAAAATACAGAGACGGCAGAGAAATAATCGTATTTCATTCACGGGAGGAGGCCGAGCGCTTCATTGAGCGTCTCGGGAGAAAATGATGATTCGTGCAGCCGATAACGGCGATATATCCCGCATTGCGGAGATACTTGTGTTTAACAATCGCATTAACTTTTTGCCGATATTCGGTGATGAGAGCTATTCCTTCGGCGAGATGCAGGTGCTGAGAGTCGCCCGTGACCTCACCGAGGACAGGCTCCGTAATATCTTTGTCTATGACGACGGGATCGTGCGTGGCTTCGTCGAGATCGACGGCGAGGAGCTAAAGCGCCTGTATGTTGAGCCGCTGTTTCAAGGGCGGGGGATAGGCGCCGAGCTGATAGAGTTTGCCGCCGCAAGGGACTGCCGCTTCCTCTGGGCGCTTGAGAAAAACGAGCGCGCGCTCCGCTTCTATGAACGCCATGGCTTCACTGATACGGGCGAGCGAAAATACGAGGACGGTACAACGGAATACTTAGTTAAATTAAGCAAGGATTGAGATCGGTTTCGGCCGATCTTTTTCTTTTTAAAAAGCCAAAAGCACCGGAAAACCGATGCTTTCAGCTCTATAGAAGGATGTATGATCGCCTTGGGCTTCGGGCGAGCTGCGGATTCTCACTCAAAGCCGTCGGCAGAAGATGTCGTGGAATTGATATCAGTCCTCGTTCTCTTCTCTGGCTGCCTCGACTATTTCGTCGGGGATAGCCTCGCCGTGCTTAACGACGAGAATGCAGAGCGCCGAGAGGATGAACGCGATCGGGCAGTAGTAGAACAGCGACATATAGGTGCCGGTGAACATACGCACTATACCGTAGATGATGGGGGTGGCTATCTGAGCCGAGAAGGTTGCGGTGTAGTAGTAGCCGGTGAAAGTGCCGACCTTGTCGATGCCGCCTATCTCAAGCACGAGCGGCAGAGTGTTGACGGTGATGAACATATTCGCCGCGCCGCCGACGATAAGAGCAACCCAGATAAGAGCGCCGCTCAGGGCGTCTATGCCGAGGTTCTCGGTGAGCAGATATGCGCCGAATGCAAGGATGAATATGAACAGACCGCCGAGTATGGTCTTCTTCCTGCCGAATTTCTTGCCGAGCCAGCCTGCGGGGAGGGCGGCAATTGCGGAGGCGGCTGCGAATGCGGTGGTCATGATGGTTGCTTCAGCGGTGGTCTTGCCGAGTATCTCAGCGGCAAAGAGAGCGAAGAAGGTGGAGATTGCGTTGGTGCCGCAGAAGAGGAAGAACAGACCGAGGAGCATGAAGATAAGGCTTCTTCTCTCGGCGGAGGAGAGCTTCTCGGCTTTCCTTGCGGCCTTTTCGGCCTTGAGAGCTTCCTTTTCGGCCTTTCTTCTTGCTGCTTCGTCGGCCGCCTGATTCATCTCGCCCTGGATCTTGATCCTGCTGTCAGGCTCCTTAACAAAGAAGAGGATGACGAGCATACCGATTATCATGACTATTGCGCCGAGCAGGAAAACATAGGGGAAGGTAACGTATTCGTCAAAATCGTCCGCCTTTGAATTCGCACCCGTGACCGCGCAGTAGATGGCGGTGACTATAGTGCCGGCGAAAAGGCCGATAGCGCCGCCGAGGCCGCCCATGAGGTTGATGACGGCATTGCCCTCGGAGCGTATCTCACTCGGGGTAAGGTCGGGCATGAGAGCAACAACAGGCGCTCTCCAAAGCGACATGATAAAGACAAAAAGGATGATGAAGAGCATCGTCAGCGGGAGCGAGCCGCTCTTGACCGCGACGAGAGGAATTATTGCAAAAAGAACGGCGGATATCGGAGCGCCGAAGATAACATAGGGGCGGCGCTTGCCGAAGCGTGAATGGGTGTTATCCGACAGCTTGCCGAAGGTCGGCTGGAAGATAACGCCGAAAATATTATCAAAGGTCATTATGATACCGATGAAGAGGGGGACGAGGGTGATGCCGCCCGCCGCGGTCGCCACGTCCTCGCCGTTGGCGGCTGCGAATTCAGCCAGCTTCGGGAAGGCTTCGTTGAGCTTGGTGCTCCATGAGGTGATGGTCGCACTGCTTGTTAAGAGCATGTTGAGGATCTTGGTTATGTAGGGGTCGTAGATAGCCCACGCAATCGAGGAAGCCAGGAATCCGAAACCGGTGAGAATGGTGTGCGGATAATTGAGCTTACCGTTTTCTTTTGCGCAGAAATAACGGTTGTTCATTTCTTTTTCTCCTTATCATGAAAAATCTGTCGGCCGCCCGACGGGTATTAATTCAATCTATTATAACACTATTCAATTGGTTTTTAAAGACAACGATTTAACCTAAAAAAAGCGTCGTTTTTTGTGGAACTTGCCTACATTATCGCCGCAAGGGTCAGCATGGGGACTATCTGACAGAGAATTCGGTCAAGGTCGCCGACGGGCAACGGATTCTCGCCCTTGCCCATCTCAACGGTGAATGCGGGGCGGCCAAAATACTCTATGAACCAATCCTTAAAGCCGCCGTGGGAGGCAAGGCCGTCGTTCTCGACTAGGCGGTAGCCCGATGCGGCTGCAAGTATGCGGGCTATCCGTTCGCTTGCGGGAGGCAGTCGATCGCCGTAGCGCCAATAGATCTCCTCGCCCTGGCTGTGCAGCGCTATAGCCATCCTCGGCTGACGAACTCTGCAAAGAGCGACGAGAGCTGCCGTCTCGGGTTCGCTCTCCGCCATATATCCGCCGTATCTCCTCGGTGCGGGGCCGAGGATGCCGCTGTCTATCTCAAGCTCCCGCAGGATATCCCACCCGGCGTCGAAATTGTGGTTGATATCGACTCCTCTTGCGTTCGCGTTCCATTTCTCATCCGAAGCGGCGCAAATGCGGCTGACCTCGGCGGAGTACCTGCCCGCGCCGTCGCAGCCGTTTATTGCTATCTGAACTCCGTCGGGGTTGACGCAGGGGACGATTATCACTTCACGGGTGATGCATCGGGTGTCGATGCCGCAGAGCTTTTTGCCCGCCGCTCTTGAGCGCAGCAGCAGCTCGGCGAATCTCAGCGCCGCAAGGCAGGTCAGCCACTCCTGGCCGTGAAATCCCGCCGCTATAAGAAGCGGGTCGGAGCTTCTGCCGATGCCGAGCGAGAATATCCCCCTTGAGCAGAGCGAGTGCCCTATCAGGCGGCAGTTCAGCGACGGGAAGGCTTTTTTCAGCGAAAAAATCATTTTTCTCTGATTTTCTGTTGTTAAAACGGTTGCGTTTGTGATATAATCCATATCAGCACCACCATAGCATATTTTACTATATAGTATTCAACGTGATGCCGATATAAAACTTTCGGAGGTAAACTGTATGGAGCTTTCTGAAAAGACGGTCAAAAAGAATTATGTATACAACGGGCGCATAATCAACGTCCGCTGCGACGAAGCCGAGCTGCCCGACGGTAGACCCTGCACCCGTGAGGTGGTCGAGCATCACGGCGGAGTCTGTATCGCGCCGCTGACCGACGACGGCTGCTTGCTCTTTGTCAGACAGTTCAGATATCCTTATATGAAGGTCGTGCTTGAGCTGCCCGCGGGCAAGCTCGAGAAGGGCGAGGATCATTGCGAGGCAGGCAAGCGTGAGCTTGAGGAGGAGGTCGGAGCAGTCGCAAAAGATTTCGGCTTCATCGGCGAATTCTTCCCCTCACCGGGCTATTGCGGCGAGATAATCTATCTCTATATTGCAAGGGGTCTCACCTTTACCCACACAAATCCCGATGACGACGAATACCTCGAGATAGAAAAGATACCGCTGCAAAAGGCGGTCGATATGGTGCTTGCGGGTGAAATCCCCGACGGCAAAACTCAGGCGCTCGTGCTCCGCACCGCAGAAATGCTCAGGAGGGAGGGCGACCGATGAAAAACATAATTCTTGCTTCCACCTCGCCCCGCCGCAGAGAGCTGCTGACCCTTGCGGGCGTTAAATTCGAGGTGCTCGCCCTCAATGTTGACGAAAGCGTACCAAAGGGCACTCCGCCCGAGTATGCGGTCGAGATGACGGCTCGCAAAAAGGCAATGGCTATAGCCGAGCGGCACGGCCGCTCGATAGTTATCGGTGCGGATACCGTGGTCGTGTGCGACGGTAAGATATTGGGCAAGCCTAAGAGCAAAAAGGAGGCTGTCGAGATGCTTAAAATGCTCTCGGGCAGGGAGCATCTCGTTATGACAGGCGTCTGCATTGCTCACGGCGGCGAGACCGAAATATATCACGTCGTCACCAAGGTGAAATTCTATGAGCTGAGCAACAAGAATATCAACGACTATGTCAATACCGGCGAGCCGATGGATAAAGCGGGCGCCTACGGCATACAGGGCAGGGGCTGCGTGCTCGTTGAGAGCATTGAGGGCGATTATTTTAATATTGTCGGCCTGCCGATATCGAGCCTTTGCCGTAAGCTCAAAAAGCTGGAAAACAAATAAGAAAAGATCAAACGCTCGAAATGTGTAATTTCGGGCGTTTTCAGCTTCTTTGGGGCAAAAATGTATACTTTTTGTAATCCTTCGCAGCTTTCTTAATAAAACCTTAAGGAAACCATAATAAATTTATTCCGACAAGGAAAAACAATTCGGCCGTGTAATGGTATAATACTTGACATATGGGGAGCCGTTCAGAAACGGCAATAAAACGGGACAAAAGATGAAAAGGAGCAAATTAAAATGAACGTTTACGATTTTGATAATACTATCTACAGAGGCGAATCCGGCGTGGATCTCTTCCTTTATTATCTCAAGAAGGATCCGAAGCTGCTTGCAAAGATACCCTGGGGTCTGAGCGCTGTGCTCAAGTATAAGGCGGGCAAGATGTCGCTCGAGCAGGCGCTTGAGAATTACTCGGGCGTGGTCGAGGATTATTGCCGGGGCATAGAGAATATTGATTCCGACGTTACCGAGTTCTGGGATAACAACAGCCGCAAGATAAAGTCCTTCTATCTCAGACAGCGCAGGGATGACGATGTTATCCTATCCGCCTGTATCGACGTTGTGCTCGAGGAGATATGCAAGAGGCTGAATATCAAGAATTATATAGCCTCCACCACCGACCTTGACAGCATGAAGCTCGTCAACTTCTGCTTCAGAGAGAATAAGGTCAAGGCGTTCAGAGAGCGTTACCCCGACGCGGTGGTCGAGAATTTCTATACCGATTCCTATAATGACCAGCCGATGATCGACCTCGCCCAAAATGCCTACCTCGTCCGCGGCGACAGACTCGTAAAAATTAAATAAACAATAACTCAATAAGATAAACCAAAACAGGGACTGCATCACACAGTCCCTGTTATTCTTTATGCCTTATTTTCCGAAAATGCCGCCGAAGAAATTGATGATTTTACAGAAAAATTCAACGAGAAAATGGAACGCCTCTTTGGCTTTTGTCATGGGGACAGGTGCGGATTCAGCGTTATACGGTGTAGCGCCGCCATCGGTTGCCGTTCCGATAACCGTGCCTTTGACCGTGCCGGCGTCGGCATAATCCCACGGCTCAAAGCCCGCCGCAATTGCGGGGGAATCCGGGTTTAGCTCAAAGTCGAAGTTCGCCGCATCTCTGAACATCGGGTCGGCGATCGTAGGTGAAGTGACAAGCCTCTTTACCATTGCTCGCTGAATCCCCATTGAGCGGTCGGCTCGGTCGCCTATGTCAATATAGATATCGTCGCCTAAGCTGAGATCCCAATATATATTATTGTATTCGTTCCATGCTGCTTTATCGCTGATGTTTGAAACTGCCCATGTTCCGCCGTCAGTCAGGATAATGTTGTTGAAAAGGTCAACGGTCTTTTTGCCGCTGTCGTCGGGCGTTACACGGCCGAGATTGCTCACCGTTTTGAATTGCGAGTCGCCGCTGAGGGCAAAAATGTTGTTTCTCACTGTGTTATATGAGCCGTAATGCAGATGATACGCATTGCTGCCGCAGGAATACGCCAGATTTTTCTCAACGGTAATATACGATGAGCCTTCGTCAAGATAAATACCCCAGCCGCCGTAGCCTCCCTCGTCCGGGTCGGCGGCGACATTATGGATGATGTTGCCCGAGATGACGGTGCCGGGCTGATTGCCGAGCGTATATATGCCGCCCATGTCGGAGAGCCAGCCTTGACCGATATTGTATATCAGATTGTCGCAAATCTTGTTGTTGTAGGTCACGGAATAGGAATATCCCCAAACCCAGCCGACCGAAACAGCGGTGTAATATCCGTCATGTATCTCATTATGTGAGATTTCAACGGAATTGGCGTGGATAACAAGCACGCCGACCGCGTTGAAGAAAACTCTGCCGTATTTCGATATGCTGTTGTTTGTCACACGGATATCTTTTGTCACATTTTCATCGGAAACGTCGACATTTTCACCGCGAATATAAACCGCCTGAGCGCCGATATTGTCGAATATGCAGCTCTCGACCGAGGCGTTTTGCACCGCCTTACCGAGGAATACGGAGCAGGCGGCGATATCCCTGAATTCGCAATTTTTGATACTGAAATTGCGGGCGTTTTCATAGGATATGCACGGCGTTGCGTCATAGGCGGCCTGAGAAAAATCGCGCTCGACCGAATATGAGAAGCCGTTGCCTCTGAATATGATATTCTCAAAAGAGATACCGTTTGCGCCGTCGACCGATATCATTGTTTCAAGCATTGCGCCGTCGACCGTGTATTCGGCGGGGCTGTCGCCGTCATTCGGGATCACATAGAGTATACCCTCTGCCTTGTCAAGATACCATTGACCGGGTTTGCGGAGCATTTCAAACACGTTTTCAAGGAAGAACCGGTCGTTTTGCTTGATGCTCATGCTTGCGTATTTGCTGAATTTGAAGTGGCAGCTTTCGCTGTCAAATGATGACACGGGCAGCATCTCATCCTTCCAGAAATGCAAAATTCTGACGGTGACGTCGGTCGTATTTTTGAATTCACCGATTTCGCCTGCTTCGGCGTACATTCCGTTAAGCGGAGCAAAATAATGGTCGCTGCCGTCCGCCTCGGGCATAACGTCGCTGTCGGAGACTTCTTTTACACGGAGATAGCCGCTCTCGGGGTATCTTGTCTTTGTGAAGGCCTCTCGTTCATTAAAAAGGATATTGAAGTTGGCATCCTTACCGATATCCTTTTTGAATGCACGAACGCCGTTCACGGTGCATTCTTCAAAACCCGTGTAGGGGACGCCCGAGGTGAACACCACACGTTCGTCGTTAAATGCCTTGTATTTTACATTCGAGCTGTCGCTCTTGTCAAAGCGGACGGTTTCACTGATGGTGTATGTGCCCTCTCTGAAATAAACCGTAGCGCCGCTGCCGAGCTTCTTGGCCTTTTCTTTCGCCGCGGCGAGAGTGGCAAGAGGGGAGCCGATATCGCCCTCGGAATTGTCGCTACCGTTCGGCGAAACATATATCTCTTTTTTTTCGCTCGCAAATGTCGGCAGCGCCATGCCCGTGACGCAAGGCACGAAAGCCATAATGTTAAGCATTTCCATTCTCCTGTCCTTCGGCAAAATCCGCTTCAGTAGTTTAATAAAGCCATTATATCATCTTTCAAAGGAATTATCAATTCCTTTAATGATGGTTTGCTGACCAATAAAACGGACTTAAGTGTTTGCAGAATAAAGAAATTATCTTAATATATTGACAATTACAATCTGGAATATTATAATGAATTTAGAAATAAAAGTAGAAAAATTGTTGACAATTGCGGATGCCGCAGGTGAATTCGGTACGCATTATTTTTTGAATTGCACTGTGAAGAAACGTCACAGCGATGCGGATAATCAAGGAGGCTGCGAATGGAATATCTTGCCCATATTGCCGATGACGGCAGAGAGCAGACAGTAGGCGAGCATTTGAGAAGCGCTGCCGAATACGCTTCGAGAGCGCTTGCACCTGCGGGACTTTGCGAGGCGGGCTATCTTTGCGCGCTTTTGCACGACTGCGGCAAATACACAGAGCTGTTTGACAGATACATACATTCGAACGGTGAAATGCGCCGAGGTTCCGTCAACCATACTTTTTCAGGCGTTCGACTCATTATGGAGCGCTGCCACAATGAGCCGCCTGCAAGTACACGAGATATTTTCGGGGAGCTGTTGGCATATGCGGTCGGCGCTCATCACGGCGAATTCGATATTGCCGATGAAGACGGCAAAAACGGTTTCTTTCACCGAATGAAAAAAGAGGATATCGGCTATGAAGAAGCGGTAAGCAACTATACCGAGCTCCGTGAGGATAGTCGTGAGATTTTTCATTCGTTTTCCTTTCTACATGATTTTTATACAGCTCTGTCTGCTGTCGAAAGTGAGCCGCTATACCGGCGGCGCGGTGATTTGGGTATAAAAAAAGCAGGGTCGATCTCTCGACTCTGCTTTGATTACCGTTCTGACCTGTCAAAATAATAGACAGTTTTCGGGATAGATATTCTTTTGTGTATTCAGTAAGGAAACGAGAATAAAGAAAAGCTATAACAATTTGGCGGGCGTCGCTTTCTCCCGCATCTCTCGGGTTTCCCCTGTCATACCATCGGCGCGTGGTCGCAACGAAATTTACCACCTCAAATAGTTATAGCTTCACTTCTATTATTATCTTTTACAAAACTGTAAAACTATATTTCAAAAAGTATTTCTTTTCCTACAAAGCCGGATTCATCGTCAGCAATAATAGCTATCTCGTTATCAGTCTCGTAAACCAACTCGGCAGGGTATGTTACCCCATTAACAGAAACCTTATTGAACGGTCTAAATGGAAATTTTTCGGAAAGAATCAAAGATATATATTTTCCTGCTCGATATGTTCCGACAATATTCAAGACTTTCCCTCATTTTTGTAATATTCTTCAAGTGCTTTTTTATAATCTGCTAAATTTTGCTTTGTAATTTCAATTTCTTCTTGAGGTATTTTGTATTTCAACGAATTCGATAGCAAGTATTCTTGAGCATCAATTTCATTAAGAAGCCTTTTAAGTTCAATCTCCTTTAGGATAGATATTCTTTTGTGTATTCAGTTTGCTCAATAATCGCTTCATTACCGTTAAATTTTATAATAAGCGTAGGCTTTGGCATTGTTTCCGTGTCGTTTACTAATCCGAGAGGCTTAACCTTACTCGGTTGCGAAAACCATAAGATTTCATTAAATGAATCAAACCTTTGCGCTTCCAATTTTTTAAAAGACAAATTGTGATTTTCACAATATTGCCTTGCCAAATTTAACGCCAGTATTCTTTTGGTTTCTAATTCGGCTTTATTCATACACTACTCCTTGCCAAAAACATTATATTGCCCTTTAGAGTTATAAATAGCACTGTTTTCTTAGATAAATTGCTTTAAGACAAAATTTTTAAGCCCACAAAATCAAGGTCTGTTTTTTTATTTCAACCGCAAAGAACGGTGGCTTTATGCCTTGAGGAACGCCCAAAATTTTGAAAGTATTATTGCCAATCACTATTTGTTCAGGTATAAGATCATAATTTGCTCGTCCACCTATTATCGTTCTATTTCCGATATTCATTTGACTTTCAATTAACATTTCAAACATCAGCGTTCACCTCGTTCCATTGTTTATTTAATTTTCGGAATGGAAAAGCACCTTGATTTCTCGGGGTACTAAAATTCAAAGTTGCTTTTAATAAGCGATTTTATTGTTGAATTATTTCCAAGATATGGCTTGTCGGTAAGAATACAGAGCGCAGCTTGAGCAACGTTGCCCAAACACACACCCATTAAAACAGTTTTGCTTGAACAATTCATTTCAAGCTTTTTAACATAATCTTCATCTTTAAGCCCAATTTTCACGCCGAAAATAATTGAGTTCATCACTAAATTGGGAATATCTGAGGTTATATATTCTTTTATTGCTGTGATGTCCCCTTTGCACATATTGTCAATCGCTTGCTGTTCTTTTTTCATACGCCGCAATTCCTTCTTGCTTTAGTTTTTCTAACCTCTCGACTATATCATTCCTTTTAAGTTTTTTTGCAAGGTTAATTTCTTCATTATATGCGTGTATTTCACGTTGTATACATTTGTTGGTGTCTTGAAAAACTCTCATGCCAAGGAAGCCATCTTCTCTATCATCAATGAAATGTGTATACTCATGTAGCCAAGCACTATAGCTCGAACTCTCGTCAATAACAAACCTTCCCGGAGATCCCTTAAAAAGCCCCGGTTCATAACACATAATACCTTTTCTGTATTCAACCTCAACATTTGAGCTATATAAATCTTCCAATATTGATTTAATTTCTTCAGGATTTGACTTAACGCCCTCTCCCGTGACTTCTTTCATCGGGTCAGCGGTAGTTTTAAATACACCATCCTTTTAAATTATATCACTATTTTCATTTTTTGCAATAGAAACTTCCTTGATTTTGACATCCACCCTGCCTAAACCGTCGGCATAAATGCGGTCACGCTCCTGAGGCAGACCCATTTGCTTGGAAAAGGCGGTATATTCCTGCGAGAGACGGCGGTATTTGCATTTGACGAGCGTTATATCCTGCTCGTCGGCGTTGTCCTCCTGCACCTTGCCCGTCTCTTAGGCTCCCTCTGACGAGGGGAGCTGGCGCGGAGCAACTGAGGGTGAGAAAGATTTGGACGATGTGAATATAATTAAACGATTTAATGATTTGTGCATGAATTTGCTTATTTGACATTAAACGTTTAAGAATCCGCAAAAATTACATGTAGAAAATCAGGTTGATTTTTTGTGCAGAATTGCCCTGAAATTCAATTCTTAATTGTCAATAAGAATTACAGCTGCTCTTTTCTTGCCTTAAAAGAACTAATGTGACAAATAATCACAATTTATAATCTTATAAAAGTCATTGACACTCTTTTTGTCGATTTTATAATGAAATCATAGAAAATTGATGAAACGGGGTGCTGTGATGAAGAGGCTGCTGTGCGCTGTTGCCGCCCTGCTTATGCTGCTTGCTTTCGCCGTGAGCGCATTCTCCGTGACGGTCGACGGCATCGACGGCGGCGCTGAGTGGGACGGCGCTCCTGTTAAGCGACTGTTTTCGGGCGAGAGCAACTGCAAGGTCAACTTTGCCGCCGTTAAGGCAAAAGTTGCAAGCTCCGAGAGCGCAGTTTATCTATGTTTTATGTTCAAAGACCCCGGCGCTGCTTTGTTCAACCCTGCGGCCGGGGTCATTTTGAATGTCGGGAACGACACGTTCACCGTCACGATGGAGAGTGCCCCTTGCTCCGACGACACCGCCGACCACAGCTTTGACGCGGCTATAACCGCCGATCAGAATCACGGCATGACCTGCGAGATCCGCCTCGGGGTCAAGCACGGCGTGCCGAAGTCGCTTGATATGAGCGTGCGGTTTATCGACACGGCGGGCGAGCTTTCAAATCGCTACGCTTTCACCGTTGAGAATACCGAATACAGCGAGACGCAGCCCGTGATAGTCGCCCCGCCTACGGAGAGACCCGCCGCACCGCCGACGGAGAAGCCCGCCAAGACTACTAAGGCAAAAAAGACGACGACGCAGCGGAATACCACCAAGCGGCAGACCACACGCAGGGCGACCACAAAGCGCCCGAAAACGACGATACGCCCCGTTAAAACAACTGCGGAGCGCACGACCAAGGCTCAGACTCAGCGCACGACAAAAGAGCCGAAAACCAAGGCGCAGCGCACAAAAGCTGTCAGGGTCGAGGGGAATGCGACGGTCTATTATTATGAAAAAGAGGTCATTATCTCTCAGGTGATCGTCACCGTGCCTGCGGCGGAGGCGGAGACGACGGAGAGCGCAATATCGGCGCTGAATCACGGCACGAAGATGAAGGTCATCATCACCTCGCTCGGATTCCTTCTGTTGCTTATCATTGCAGCGGCGGCAGTCGGAGGTAGGCTCTTGGGTCGGCGCAAGGCTGATGAAAACGACGAAAGCGACGGCGAAAACATAACTTATTGATACAAATAACGCCCTCGGCGGTCTCCCGTCGGGGGCGTTGCTGTATCTTATTTGCCGAAATCGAAGAAATGGATGATGTTCATATCCTCCGCCATGTCAAGCCCGTGGCTTCCGCAGCCGCCGTCTATCTCATGGCAGCCGTGGTCGGGCAGGAAGGCGCAGAGCCTGCGGCGACCCGTCCACGCTTCGTCGGCGATATCATGGAGCTTTGCGTATGCCGAGGCGTTGTGGGTCAGAGCGGCGAGGGATTCCTCGCTTTCGGGGCCGTAACGGTGCATGGTGCCGTCGTAGTTGCCGTTGTAGACGACCACGATATCGTGTTTATCCTCGCGCAGGATCCTCTCGGCATGCATATTGCATTCGTCGGGAGTCTCGCAGATTATATAGTCCATATCGCGCTCAAGGAATATCTTTGAGATGCTGTCGCCCTCGGTGGAGATGATTATCGGTTTTTTGCCCGCTTTGATAGCGCTGTCAAATATCGTCTCGACCCTGAGCACGGGCTTTGTGTAGCTCATTATGCCGTGCTTCTCGGGCATCAGACCCGTGTACATTGAGGCGAAGCATACCGGCGTGACGCTCGGCATGACCGAGAGGGTCGGCAGAGCTATCGAGGCGCGGCAGACGACGTCGCTGAATAATTCGGTGTATTTCATATAGAGCCAGAGCGCAACGGCGTCGGGGTTGTAGAGCAGCGCGCGCTCGACCCTCTCGCCGCCGAAAAATCTGTCGGCTGCGTCAAGGATAACGGAGTTTGCGGGTGCCGCCGCCTCGGGAGCGTCGAACCCCATCAGCTCGGTCACGGTGCGGCATATCTGAGATATGCAGAGTGAGCATCTTATTTCATCCATTTGAGTCGTTCCCTTCAAATCCTGATTTATATGCTGATATTAGCACAAAATCATTCGTTTGTAAAGGCATCTTTTCATTTTCCGCCTCTTGTCAAGAGGAATTTTGCATTTCTTTAATCGTTCTTTAATCTTTACTTTTTATTATAAACACAGTATAATTACAGCGGAGATGAAATTATGAGAATTCTGATAGCCGAGGATGAGAGAAGCCTTAACAGAGTGATAAAGAAGCAGCTTACTGCCGCGGGCTACAGCGTTGACTGCTGCTTTGACGGGGGCGAAGCGTATGACTGCCTGAGCATGACGGAGTATGACCTCGCCGTGCTCGACGTGATGATGCCCGTGCTTGACGGCTTCGAGCTTGTCAGGCGGCTGCGTGCCGTCGGCAATTCAACGCCCGTCATCTTCCTCACCGCCCGTGACGATATTGAGGACAGGGTCTGCGGCCTTGATGTCGGAGCCGATGATTATCTTGTGAAGCCCTTTGCCTTTGACGAGCTGCTGGCTCGCATCAGGGTGGTGTTACGCAAGCATTCCGGCGGCAGGACGAGCGTCCTCACCGTCGGTGATCTTGAGGTGGATACCGCCGCTCGCAAGGTGCGCCGCGCGGGCAGGGAGATAAATCTCTCCGCCAAGGAATATGAGCTGCTGCACTACCTTTTGCTCAATAAGGGCATAGTCCTCAGCCGTGAAAAAATCGAGAATCACATCTGGAATTATGATTATGAGGGCGGCACGAACGTGGTCGACGTCTATATCCGATATCTGCGTAAGAAGCTGGACGACGGCTTTGATAAGAAGCTGATACACACCGTCAGGGGCATGGGATATGTGCTCAGGGAGGAATGAAATGAAGCTGTCATTTAAGGTCAGGACCGCCGCAATGACTACGCTGCTTATCGCCGCCGTGGCTGCGGTGAGCGTTGCGGGGATGCTGCTGATGAGCCGCAGCGTTGCCGATACGCGCACTCAGCAGGAGCTTATAAAAGCGGTCGAGAGAAATGTCGACGAGGTCGAGTATAAAAGCGGAGTGCTGGAGATAGAGGACGACTTCGCCTACTATGCGGGTGGGGTCTACTGCGACGTTTATTCGTCGGAGCTTGAACGCATCGGCGGCGAAACTCCCTCCGATCTGCTTTCGGATGCCGAGCTTTCGGCGGGCAAGCTGCGCAAGATGCACTCGGGCGACAGCGAATACTATATATATGACACCCGCCTTGACTTCATCAAATACGAATACGAGATCGACGTCATATCGGGTCAGATAATCAAGTATGAGGCGGGCGTTGCCGAGAGCGAGGCGCTCGAAGCTCAGCCCTACCGCCCGACCCGTTTTGACGGCGGAGTGAGCAGCGACGAGGCCGTGGCGATAGCCCTTGCCCATGCGGGGGTATCGGCGGATAAAGCAAAGATAATCAGCGTTGAGCTGCCCGCCTACAGCGACAGGCAGGTGTTCGCGGTTCAATTCACCTGCGACGAGCCGCTTTATCCGCCGGTCTGGATAAGGGGCGTTTACCCCGCGGGCGCAGCCGAAAGCGCATTCGGCACGGTCATCAGCATTATATTTTACATTTTGCCGCTTTTCCTTATTCTCTCGGCTGTCGGCGCTTATCTGCTCGCTCGGCGCACCATCCGCCCGGTTAAGGAGATAACGGACTCCGCACGGGCGATAAGCTCGGGCAGCGATCTCTCAAAGAGGATAAAGGTTCCGGACGGCTCTGCCGAGATAACCGACCTTGTCCGCACCTTTAACGATATGCTCGAACGCCTTGAAAGCTCGTTTGAGAGCGAGAAACGCTTCACCTCCGACGCGTCCCACGAGCTTAGAACTCCGCTTGCAGTGATAAAGGCCGAGTGCGAATATGCTCTCGGAGCCAATTCCGATGAAGCCGACAGGCTTGAAGCACTGGAATCCGTCAGCAAGCAGGGCGATAAAATGGCGCAGCTTGTCGATGCGCTGCTTGCGGTCTCGCGGGCGGAGCAGGGCAGGGGCAGGCTGAAGCTCGAACGGCTCGATATCGGTGAAACGGTGCGGGATATCTGCGACGGATTCGTGACCGACAAGGGGATATCTCTCACCTGCACGGCGGGGAACGGGCTTTCGGTGCTCGCCGATCGTGCGCTCATAGGTCGATTGCTCGACAATCTGCTCTCAAATGCCGTGCGCTACGGCAGGGAGGGCGGCAAGATCGAAGTGACTGTCACCCGTGTTGGTGACAACGCCGAGATCAAGGTCAGCGACGACGGCATAGGCATAGCGCAGGAGGATATACCTAAGATTTGGGATAGATTCTACCGTGCGGATCCTTCAAGAAGCAGTGACGGATTCGGCCTCGGGCTTGCGCTCGTCAGGCAGATCGCTTTGCTTCACTCCGGCTCGGTCGGCGTTGAATCCCGCCTCGGCGATGGCTCGACCTTCACGGTAACGCTGCCGCTCGATAAATGATATATAATATAATGTAATATATAAAGAATTCGGGCGCTCGTAAGGGCGCTCGAAAATTTTTTGAAAAATTTCAAAAACTTAATGAATTCTAATCTTTCTTTAATTTAAGGCGGTTATGATATAGCCAAGGTCAAACAAATAAATCAAAACAAAAACAGAAAGGAAGACCGACATGAAAAAAATAATAGCGATAGTCCTCGCACTTGCCACCGTATTCACCTTCTCCGCCACCGCCTTTGCCGCCCCCTCGGGCCGCATCAACAAGGCTCAGGCGAAGCAGATCGCCCTTGACCATGCCGGGTTTACCGAGAACGAAGTCCGCTTCACCAAGGCGAAGCTCGATTTCGACGACGGCATATTTGAGTATGATATCGAATTCTTTGTCGGCAGAGTTGAGTATGACTACACCATTGCGGCCGCCGACGGCAGGATAATCGAATTCGACATCGACGGCAAGGAGCCTGCGGCACCCGCCGATATCATCACCAAAGACGAAGCCAAAGCAATTGCTCTTGGGCACGCGGGCGTTGCCGAGAGCGAAGCACGCTTCACCAAGGTCGAGCTTGATTACGACGACGGCGCATATGAATATGACGTTGAATTCACCGCAAACAACACCGAGTATGACTACACCGTGGCGGCTGCCGACGGCAGGATAATCAAGTTTGAGACCGAGAATAAAACTCCCGTCACCGTTCCCACCGACATCATCACTGAAGCCGACGCAAAGGCTATCGCCCTCAGGCACGCAGGTCTCACCGAGAGCGAAGTTCGCTTCACCAAGGTCGAGCTTGATTACGACGACGGCGCATATGAATATGATATCGAGTTCGTTGCGGGCAACACCGAGTATGATTACACAGTGAACGCCGCAAACGGCAAGATAGTTGACTTTGACAGGGAGCCTGTCGAGCACCATTTCAGCCTCAGCGTGCTCGTGCGCTGGATCAAGGATTTCTTTGCCGCGATATTCGGATAAATCTGACTGTAGAAGGATGACGAAGATGAAGAAGATCATCAGAATTTCAAGGCTTGCAGCCGTGGCGCTTATCTGCGCCGTGACGGCTCTGCTTGCTGCCTGCTCCGGCGGCTCGACGGTCGAGAAAACACCGAGCGCCGATAAAGCGCAGGCGAGCATCACCGTCGCCAAAAATGAGCTGACGCTTGACGAAGCCATTGACGCGGCGCTTGCGGATGCAGGTGTTGAGCGCGAAAACGCCGTATTCTCAAAGGCGAAGCTCGACCCCGACGATACGCCGCACTACGAAATTGAGTTCTCCGTGACCGTTGACGGAATGGCGGAGGAATTTGACTATGAAATACTCGTCTCCGACGGCAAGATCATGAAGCACGAGCGTGAAGTGAAAAGCGGAGTCACTTCCGCCACCGAGACAAAGGCCGAGCCGAGCAAGCCGAGCAGCACCGCTACGGGCGGATACATCAGCGTTGACGACGCCAAGGCTGCCGCCCTCGCTCACGCAAAGCTCAGCGCCGATAATGTCAAATTTGTCAAAGCGAAGTTTGACGGCAACGATATCAAGCCGCACTATGACATTGAATTCATCAGCGGCGGCAGCGAATATGATTATGAGATAGAGGCGGTTGACGGCAAGGTCATGGAGTATGAGGTCGAGCGCGCAGGCGCTTCCTCTGCGGCTGACGGCGGCGACTTCATCGGCTCGGCGAAGGCTGAGCGGATAGCCCTTGATAATGCGGGGCTCGCAAAATCGGAGGTTCGCAAACTAAAGACCGAGCTTGATTCCGACGGCACGATAGCTCATTACGATGTTGAATTCGTCAGCGGCGGATTTGAGTATGAATATGAGATAAACGCCAAAACGGGCGCAATAATCGCCTCGGAAAAAGACAGAGATTAAAATAACTGCCGCCGTGTCCTCGGATGCGGCGGCTTTGTGCAATTTAACTGTTGAAATGCCGCTCTCCTTATGATAAAATACCACAGGATAAGGCGAAAGGGAGAGCGTTTATGTTAGAAACGGCGGCAAATTTCATAGCGGAGAAGGGCGCGGCGTTTGTCGCGTCTCAGATAATCAGCGTTGTTGCGGCGGCGCTCCTGCTTGCGTCGTTTCAGCAGCGAACGCATCGCAGGATAGTGGTCATTCAGGCAATGAGCGGTCTGCTCTTCGGTACTCAGTATTTCCTGCTCGGCGCATATGAGGGCATGGTATGCAACCTTGTCGGCATGGCGAGGGCGGTGACCTATTCGTTCAGGGGCAAGTCAAAATTCGTCGATTCAATCGCCTGCCCGATCATCTTTGCGGCTGCTTTTGTAGTGAGCAGTATAGTTACATATAAAAATCTCTTTTCTCTTTTGCCGATGGGCGCAATGGTGCTCGCATCGTTCGTCCTCTGGAGCCCCAAGACCCAGCGGCTCAGGGTGCTGACATTGCCATCGTCATTCATGTGGCTTGTTTATAACGCCGCAAACAGCTCTTATGTCGCTTGCCTCACCGAGGTGCTCTGTGAGATCTCGATAGTGATAGGCCTGATAAGATTCAGAGATAAAAAAGCGAAACATTAAATCAAAAGGCTGCGGCGCTACCGTTAAGGTAACTCCGCAGCCTTGATTTATTTCTTCTTTCTCAGCCTTTCGCAGGTCTCTCTGTCCGGCGTGACCCACATCGTATTATAGGTGTGATATATGACCTTGCCGGGCTTTGCGCCCGTCGGCTTCTTGAGCGCCCTGACCTCGGTGTAATCCACCGCCACCTGCGAGGATTCGCGCCCGCTGCTGTGATAAGCCGCAAGCATCGCCGCCTGGCGGCAGGTGCGCTCGGGGATAATATCGCCGTTGCCGACTACCACCACATGGGAGCCGGGGATCTTTTGCGTGTGAAACCACGAATCATCCTTGGCGGCGGTCTTAAAGGTCAGAATGTCATTTTGGATATTGTTCCTGCCCACAAGGATGGTGTAGCCGTCGTCGGAGACATACTCAAGCGGGGCGAGGGGCTTTATTTTTTTGGCCTTGTCGTTTTTCGCCCGCTTCAGATAGCCCTGACCGTAAAGCTCGTCGCGGATCTCCGCAAGTTCCGTGTAGCCGTCGGCGCGGTTGACCGAGTCGATAACGCTTTCAAGGTAGGCAAGCTCCTGCCCGCTTTGCTCGATAAGCTCACCGAGCAGCTTTTCCGCATTCTTCGCCTTGCGGTATTCCTTAAAATATTTTTGGGCGTTCGCTGAGGGGGAGAGGGCGGGGTCGGCCTTGATCCTGACCGTCTCATTCTCGCCGTAGAAGTTCTCAACGTCATAGAAAGGCGCGCCCTTTTCAAGGCGATACTGGTTTGCGAGTATCAGCTCCGCATTGATGCGAAGCCTGTCTTTGTCGGCGCAGGCGTCAAGCTCCGCCTGCCTGCTTTGCAGCTTCCTTGCCGCCCTTGCGGCTGCGTTGCTGAGCAGCTTGAGCAGCGACTGGCTGCGCTGGCGGGTGCGTTCAAAGCGATCTTTTTCATAATAAAAATCGTCGAGCAATTCCGAAAAAGAGCCGAAATGTTTCGGCGTGACCGCAAAGCCGTATTGCGTGATATCCATAAATGTAAAGTCATAAGGCTTTACACCGTCACGCAGCAGCATTGTAGGCTCCGCACCCTCGCCGAGCAGCATTTCTTTTATCTCTCCGAGCTTTGCTTCAAGCCTTTGCAGGGCTATAGGGGTCAGCTCGTCAACGGCGGTGTCTCCTCCGCAGGTAAATGCCGCGATTTCCCGTGATATCAACGGAGAAGCGCCTTCCACCGTGTCAAGCACGGCGGAGGAGAGCCGCTTGCCGCTGCGCATTTTTATCTGATCAACGACTGTTTTGATATCGCATTCGGTGATGTTTGATTTGTCCTGCTTCGGCGGCAGCTCGTACTTGAATCCGGGCAGGATCTGGCGCACCGACGACTGCGTAAAGTCAATCCGCTTTACAGCATCAAGAATGATCCCGTCCGAGCCGACAAGGATGATATTGCTGTGCTTCGCCATGATCTCAACGCATAATGTGAATGTCACGGCGTCGCCTATTTCATTTGTGCCGGCAAGGTCGATGAATACCACACGGTCAAGCCCGAGCTGGCGTATGTCGGTGATGACTGCGCCTGTCAGGTGCTTCCTGAGCAGCATACAAAGCATCGGCGGCGTGGACGGATTCTCCGGCGCACCGCTTATAAGATGAAGTCTCGGGCTGTTTGCCGAGGCGGATATGAGCAGCTTATATGCGCCCTCACGGGTACGCAGATGAAACACCAGCTCGTCTTTGGAAGGCTGATGTACTTTCTCTATTCTGCTGCCTACGATACAAGGGTAAAGCTCCCGCCGCAGCAGCGAGAGCGTCATTCCGTCAAGGGGCATTATTTTTTCCTCTTATTTTATATATTTCTCGGGCGCTTCCTGCCCGATAACAATGATCTCGTTTTCGATTTCCTCGCGCAGCCTTGCCGCGAGAGCTTCAACAACGGGGTTCTCCGTTGCAAAATGACCCGCTTCGATAACCGTGTAGCCACGCTCCTTGGACTCGATAAATTCGTTGTGCTTTATCTCGCCCGTGATATATGCGTCGCAGCCCGCGTCGATAGAGGCGTTTATGAAATCTCTGGCTGCTCCGCCGCAAAATGCGACTTTCCTTATCCTGTTACCGCCGTCGGCAAGTGCAACGGTCGTGCCGAGCCTCTGAGAGGTGTATTTTGCGAGCGATACGGCGTCCGTCTCGGGTATCTCGGCGGCTCTGACCATCGCTTCATCCCCGTCTGAAAAGAGGGGAGCGGCGTCGGTGAAGCCGAGCTTTGAGGCGAGCGCGTCGTTGACCCCGCCGATGGATTTGTCAAGCGGAGTGTGGGAGCAGACGGCGGTCATGCCGTATTTGACGAGCAGATAGACAGGCGAGTCAACGGGAATATTGCTTATCGGCCTGAATATAACGGGATGATGCGCGACTATCGTGTCAATGCCGAGCGAACGGGCCTTCTCTATCGCCTCAACGGTGATGTCGAGCACGACTCCGATACGGTTTATCTTGCTGTCGGCGCTGCCGACGAGCAGGCCGCTGTTATCCCACTCGCATTGTGTTGAGAACGGCGCAATGCGGTCAATGACATCATATAGTTCGCCCGCGGTCTTACATCTCATCTATCAGCGCCTCCGTTTCGTCGATTATCAGCTTCAGCCTCTCGGCTACATGCGCCGAGCCGAAATCTTGCTGAGCCTCATATTTTTTGGCAAGGTGGTCTTTGATTTTGATCAGATATTCCTTTGCCTCGGGTTTGCTGCATTTCGGCAGCTCGCCCGTGTAGGGGTAGGCGGCGGAGAACTCCTGCTCCTCGCCCGTGAATTCGACCGCCATGGCGCAATAGAGCTTGCCCGAATCCGTGCAGGCGTCCTCATACAAAATCTTGAAGCCGTTATGTATCAGGTAGCTGCGGATATCCTCGGCATGCGACTGCGGCTGAAGTATCAGCCTTTTGGCGGGATCCTTGAGCCAATAAGCTCTTGAAACAAGCTCCGTCATCAGCGTGCCGCCCATGCCGCAGATGATGAGATCGTCGGCTTCAAACGGCTCTATCTCGTCAAATCCGTCTGAGAGGCGCAGGGTTATCTTGCCCTCCAGCCCGTAGGCGGCAACCGTTTTGGCGGCATTGGAAAGCGGACCCTTGCGTAGGTCGCACGCAAGAGCCCGTGGGCAAATTCCGTTTAATATCAGTGAAGCGGGCAGATAGGCGTGGTCGGTGCCGATATCGGCGGCAACGCTGCCCGGGCGCACCATCCGCGCCGCCATCGCCATTCTCGGCGACAGATCAAGCATTCTCGGCTATATGAGCGTTGAGCTTTGCGACAAGCTCGTCCGCGTTAACGCCGTGGACCATGCATGCCTGAGCGACTGTCTCGTTTCTTGCGGAGGGGCAGCCGAGGCAGTGCATACCCATCTCGATGAAATAGGACGCAAGGGTGCGGTCGGCGTCAAGGAGCTCGCCTATCTTCATATCTTTTGTGATCTCTTTCATGGTAAATGCTTCCTTTCGTTTTTGCGATGTGCGGATCTTGATCCACAGTATCATTATACCACAGCTTTTTGACAATATCAATAGCGGAAGTGCTATATTCCTGCTTTTTATGTAGGAATTTATATTTCCTTTTAAATAGCTTAAAAACATTGACATTTTTTCTGTGATGATGTAAAATTATTGCCGATATTCAATCTAAAAATCATTTCGGTGGTTTTCCCGGAGGTAAGCTAAATGAAAATTGACAAACTCGTCGGCGAAAGATTTAAGGAGAAGCCCTCGGATTGCGTGATAGACAGCCACGCTCTCATGCTCAGGGGCGGATATATGAAGAATGTCGCAAACGGCATCTATTCCTCCTTTATGCCTCTCAGACGGATAACGAGAAAAATCGAGAATATAATCAGAGAAGAGATGGACGCTATCGGCGGTCAGGAGGTTCAGTTCCCGGTCGTTATGCCCGCTTCGCTCTGGAATGAATCCGGCAGATATGAGGCTATCGGCAGCGAGCTGCTCAGATTCACCGACAGGAACGATATCCCCATGGTGCTCGGCATGACCCATGAGGAGGCTGCCGTGCAGCTTGTCAGGGAATACGCCAACAGCTACAATAAATATCCCTTTATGATATATCAGGTGCAGACTAAGTTCCGCGACGAGGCGAGACCCAGAGGCGGCCTTATCAGAGTGCGTGAATTCACCATGAAGGACGCTTATTCCTTCCACACCTCTCAGGAGGATCTTGAGAGATATTACGATATCTGCTACAAGGCATATGAGCGCATCTTTGCGAGGGCCGGCATTCCCGAGACGATAACCGTCAAATCCGACTCCGGCATGATGGGCGGCAGCGTTTCACATGAATATATGCTGCTCACCCCGATAGGTGAGGATACCATAGCCGTCTGCTCCGAGTGCGATTACAGAGCCAATATGGAGGCCGCAGAGAGCATCATCAAGAATGAGATGGTCGGCGAGAGCAAGCCTCTTGAGGAGGTCTATACCCCCAACATCCATACGATAGAGGATATCTGCGAATTCCTTAAAACTCCGCTTGAGCAGTCCTGCAAGGCGGTCGTTTATCAGAAGAATATGACCGATGAATATGTTGTTATATTCATCAGAGGCGATCTTGACGTCAACGAGACGAAGCTGACCAATTACCTCGGCGAGGAGGTCCACCCCGGCGAGATAACCGAGGATTGCGGCCTCTATGCGGGCTTCATCGGCCCCGTCGGCATGGACAGAGAGAAGTTCACCGTGCTGTTTGACAAGTCGCTTGAGAATACTCACAACCTCTCCTGCGGCGCAAACAAGCCCGAGTATCATTACACCGGCCTCAAGATAAGCCGTGATGTCGGCGACGTCGAGTATATCGACCTTGCCAAGATCAAAGAGGGCGGCATCTGCCCGAATTGCGGCAAGCACAGCATCACCGTCTCAAGAGGTATCGAGGTCGGCAATATATTCCAGCTCGGCACCAAGTATACCAAGACCATGGGTATGCAGTATACCGACGCTCAGGGCGAGCTGCATTACCCCATTATGGGCTGCTACGGCATCGGTGTGGGCAGGCTTGCGGCTTCGGTCTGCGAGGCTCACCACGACGAATACGGCCCTATTTGGCCGATGAGCATCGCTCCGTGGCACGTTGAGCTTTGCTGCCTCAGGGCGGACGACGACGAATGCAGGGGCGTTGCGGACGATCTCTATCAGAAGATGCTCGGCGATAAGATGGAAGTCATCTATGACGACCGCAATATCAGACCCGGCGCAATGTTCTCCGACGCAGACCTGCTCGGAGTGCCCATCAGGGTCATCGTAAGCCCCAGAAACCTCAAAGAGGGTGTTTGCGAGGTGGTCACCAGAGATAAGACCGTCAACATGAAGGTCGAGATTGACAAGGTCATCGACACCGTCAAAGCCATGATAGCCGAGAGGCTTGCGTAAATGAATATAAGCCGAGCGCAGGGCAGCCCCGCATTCGGCTTTTTTGATAGCAAAATAAAAACCGCATTGCGTTAACAATGCGGCTCTGGAGCGGACAACGGGAGTCGAACCCGCCTAAATAGCTTGGGAAGCTATGATTCTACCGATGAACTATGTCCGCACATATCATATATATTATTTTAATCATTTGCTCAAAAAAGTCAATGGTAATTTACAAATTTTTTCTCGACAAAATTTTATTGCTTACGGAGGATCAGATATGGTTCAGGTTGCGGCGGCGCTTATATGGCGCGGGGATAGGTTTATGATATGCCAGCGGCCCGTCAATAAGACGAGGGCGCTCGAGTGGGAATTTGTCGGCGGCAAGGCCGAGCCGGGCGAAACTCTGCCCGAGACTCTGATAAGGGAATGCCGTGAGGAGATAGGCGTGACGGTCAAGGTCGGCGATATATTCATGGAGGTCGATCATGTCTACCCCGATATCACCATTCACCTGACTCTTTTCAATGCCGAGATCCCGTCGGGCGAGCCGCAGCGACTCGAACATAACGATATAAGGTTTATAACTCCCGATGAGATCGACCTTTATGACTTCTGCCCCGCCGACAGAGAAATTCTCAAGAAGATAAAAGAAATCAGCCGATAATTGCGTTAAACAATAATCAATTGTAATGATTTTTGTGCTTTTTTCATAAAAACTCTCGACAAACCCGCAATAATATGTTAATATGTATAGCATATTAAATCGCATTTCGCATTAATGTGAAATGCGGATATTATTACGGAGGTGAAGCCCTTGGCAAACTGCCCAAAATGCAACCACCATCTGCGGCTTGCCGATTGGAAGCAGAAATGCCCCTATTGCGGCGCAAATATCGTGCTTTACGATCTGCAGGAGCGGCTGATGGCGGATGCGGATATCGCAGAAGTTCAAAATTATCATTTTCAAAAGAAGCTCGACAGGCTTAAGGCGTCCTTTGCCGGCTCCAAGCTCGCGATAGTGCGAATTTTCACCAGCCTTTTGCCGATAGCCCCGCTCTTTTTGCCGATAGTCAAGGCGAATTTCTCCGCTCCCATGCCGGAGCAGAGCGGCAACCTCAACGCGATAGGCGTTTACAAGCTCTTCGACGGGCTTGATTTCGGCGCTGTTCTCGGCAGTTTCTCAAACGGAGGTGCGCCGTTCGTCATCTCGGCGGTGCTGTTTCTTCTTAGCCTTGTGCTCATTCTCGTTCACCTTGTGCTCTTGACCCTTGCCTGCTCGCCCAAGGGCAAGCCGAGGAATTACACGCTCGATATCATGATGCTCCTTTTCTCAATAGTGTCAGCGGTCTGCTTTGCCGTGATGCCCGAGGGCTCATTTGCCTACGGCTCGCTCGGCATCGGCGCATATCTCTACATAGTCATGCTCATAGTGAATTTTGCGATAGATATCGCCGTCTATAAGCAGGGCATTGAGATACACCATAAGCAGTGCTATGTCGGCGGCATACCCATAGAGGAGTATTTTGAGATGCTCGACAAGGGCGTTCCCCATGAGGAGATAAGGCAGGAGATGTATAAACGCCTTACCGCGCTTCAGGCTCAGAAAGACGCTGAGATAGCCGAAGCCGAGCATAAGCATAATGAGGCGCATAAAACTGAGAAAGAGGAGGCGAAGGTCGGATGAGCGAAGCAGCTGAAAACATCAGAGAGCTTGACGAGAATAACGTCAAATTGGACTCCCCTGCGTATATGAACCGTCTCTTCTGCTCCACAAAAGAGCGAGTTGCCTACATGGTCAAATCTGCTATCGGCGGCATGACTCTCGGCAGATACGATGTCGGCTCCGATTTCTATATCAACAAGCTCTGCGGTGTCAAGCCCACAGATGTTGCCAAGGCAAACGTCGGCCTCGGTATATACGATATTGTCAACGACCCGCTTTCCGCGGCGATAATTGATAATATGCGTTCCCGCTGGGGCAAATTCAAGCCTTTCCAGTTTCTTTCGATATTGCCGAGCTTTTTGATCGGCTTTTTCCAGTGTATTTTCCCGCTGCTCATACTGAATAACGGCTATGACGACAGCAAAAAGATATGGATATGGATGGCGATATCCTATTCAAGCGAGACCGTCAACGCCTTTTTCGGCGGCGGCGGATACATTGACAACGTCTTTACCCCGAATCCAAATGAGCGATCGCGGCTGTTGCTTGCGGCGAAGTTCGTATCGGAGCTGGGCTCAAAATTACCGGGGCAGCTTGCCGGCGTGATCTTTGACCTTATTGAGAACGGCAAGCTCGATTTTAACATCGTTAAGGCTTTCGTCGTGATGAAAATGTTTTGGTGGATCATCGCCACAGTGCCGAATATCTGGTGGGCGATAGTCAGCAAGGAGCGCGTGCCGCAGTCAGAGAAGCCGCCTCACCCCGTTAAGGGCCTTATGGCGGTGTTTAAGAACAGGCCGCTGCTCGTCTATACGCTTTCGGGCTTTGTTGACGGCATCGACGTCGGCACGAGCGAATCGCTCTATTTCTCCGACGTTCTCAAGTTCAACTCCATCGGCGTTGTCGGAGGCATTCTCGGCTCGCCTATTTCATATGCCAGCTATCCGCTCTCGACCAAGCTCAGAGATAAATTCTCCACAAGGTCTCTTTGGATAATGTCCCGTTCGTCAATAATTGCTTCCGAGACTCTGTTCCTGCTGACCGGTCTAATCGGCGGCAAGGAGAACGGCTTCTATCGCAAAAAGCTGCCCATGACTATCGCATTCTCAATAGGCAACTGTATCGAAATGGCCTTCTATGCTACTAAGAAAATAGTCGGCAGCGAGATTAACTATGAGGTGCTCGACTACTGCGAATGGCAAAACGGCTACCGTGTTGAAGCCACCATCAATATGATGACGGGCTACTTCAACAAGGTCAAGGATATAATTCTCAAGGTCATAAACGCCTACCTGCTCGAGAAATGGGCGGGCTACGAGGCGGGCTATAACAGCCAGCATTCCGTTGATACGATGTTCAGAATGTTTGTTGCGGCATATGCGCCGAGACTTGCTTTTGACTATCTCTGCCTAATCCCGATGGCGTTCTATAACATTGATAAAAAGACCCGCGACAAGATGTACAGCGACCTTGAGAAGGCGAGGGCGCTCACCGCTGCCAAGAATAAGCAGCTCACCGACGAAGCGTCGGAGAAAAATGAATAACCAAGTAAGGCGTTCCTGCGGGGGCGCCTTCTTTTTATGCGAAAATATGAAAAGCCGTTGACATCTGCCCGTGAAAGCGTATAATAAAAATATATAATATTAAAGAAATTGTCCGCTTTTATGCGGTTGCAACCGCAGGTTGACAGATTTCCTACCCGACTTTCTTGAATGCAACCGAGCAAAAATGTAGAATTTTCTCATAAAGTGCGGCATGAACGCACAAAAGGAGGGAAAATTATGATACTCGCAGACAAGATCATTTCGCTTCGCAAAAAAGAGGGCTGGTCGCAGGAGGAGCTTGCAGAGCAGCTCGGGGTCAGCCGCCAGGCAGTCTCAAAATGGGAGAGCGCGCGCAGCGTGCCCGATATGGATAAGCTGCTCACAATGAGCCGTATCTTCGGCGTGACAACAGATTATTTGTTAAAAGATGAGCTTGAGGAATCTGCCGCCCCCGCCAAACCGCAGGCGGAGCAGGGCAGCCCTCTGCGCCGCGTCACTCTTGAGCAGGCGCAGGAATACATTTCATTAAGGAAAGCCGCTGCCTCAAGGATCGCAGCCGCGACCCTCATGTGCATTTATTCGCCTATAGCGCTGATAATGCTTGCCGCCCTGAGCGATTCGGGGGCGATAGCTTTAAGCGAGAATGCCGCCGCGGGCATCGGCCTCGCCGTAATTCTCGTGATTGTTGCCCTCGCCGTACCGATATTCATCATCTGCGGCTCACGGAGCAAGGAATACGAATTCCTCGATAAAGAGCCTTTTGAGACAGAATACGGCGTGACGGGCATGGTAAACGAGCGCAAAAAAGAATTCAAAGACACCTACCTGCGCTATGTCGTGATCGGCACGGTGCTGTGCATCCTTGCGGTGGTGCCCCTGCTGACAACGGCCTGCCTCGGAGCTTCGGATATCGTGGGCGTCGCCTGCGTTTGCCTGCTGTTTGCGCTGGTCGGCGTCGCCTGCTTCCTGTTCGTGCTCGGCGGGGTTTATCAAGCTGCCATGGACAGACTCCTTGAGGAGGGCGAATTCACCCGCAAAAACAAATCAAAGAAGAGCGTCAAAGGCGCGGTCAGCGTTATCTATTGGCTCGTCGTCACCGCCGTATTCCTTATAGTGTCGCAGACAGGTGCGGCCGAGCCGAAAAATATATGGATAATCTGGGCGGTCGCGGGCGTGCTCTACGGCGCGGTCGCAGCGGCTGTCAACGCTTTTGAGCATTCAAAATAATTTAGGATTTCGGAGAGATATATGGAACATATTATTGAAATCAACGGACTGAACAAATCCTTCGGCGATGTCAAGGCCGTGCGGGATCTCTCGTTTCATGTGCAAAAGGGCGAGCTTTTTGCCTTCCTCGGCGTGAACGGAGCGGGCAAATCGACCACGATATCCATAATGTGCGGCCAGCTCCGCAAGGATTCGGGCAGCGTCGTCATATGCGGCGAGAATATCGAGCACGGGCTTGATAAGATAACCCGCAAACTCGGCGTAGTATTCCAAAATTCCGTGCTTGATAAGTCGCTGAGCGTGCGCGATAACCTCAGGAGCCGTGCGGCTCTTTACGGCATCACGGGCAAGGAATTCAAATCAAGGCTTTCGGAGCTTGCGGCTATGCTGGATTTTGAGACGATACTTGACCGCACCGTTGGCAAGCTCTCGGGCGGCCAGCGCAGGCGGGTGGATATCGCCCGCGCATTGCTGCATAAGCCGGAGATACTCATCCTCGACGAGCCGACCACCGGTCTTGACCCGCAGACAAGGAAACTGCTCTGGGATGTTGTATCCGACCTGCGAAAGAGCGAAAAAATGACCGTATTCCTTACCACCCACTATATGGAGGAGGCCGCGGACGCCGATTATGTCGTCATACTCGACAGCGGCATGATAGCCGCCGAGGGCACGCCTTTGGAGCTAAAGAACACCTATACGGGCGATTTCATAACCCTCTACGGCGCCGATAAATCGGCAATAGAGCCGCTCGGTCTGCCCTGCGAGGCTCTGCGCGACGCCGTGAGGATCTCCGTGCCGAATACGACGGAGGCAACAAGGTTGATAGTCGGTCATCCCGAGCTTTTCACCGATTATGAGGTGACGAAGGGCAAGATGGACGATGTGTTCCTTGCCGTCACGGGCAAAAAACTTGTCGGAGGTGATGAGAAATGATGGGTCTCGGCAATCTGATAAAGCGCAATATCAAGCTCTTTTTTAAGGATAAGGGGATGTTCTTCACTTCTCTTATAACCCCGGTTATCCTGCTCGTGCTCTATGCCACCTTCCTTGCGAATGTCTACCGCGACAGCTTCGTTTCAAATATCCCCGAGATGATAAAGATAGGCGACAGTGTTATCGACGCGACCGTCGGCGGTCAGCTCGTCTCTTCGCTGCTCGCCGTTAGCTGCGTGACAGTCGCTTTCTGCTCCAACCTGCTGATGGTGCAGGATAAAATAAGCGGGGCAAGGCGCGATATCGCCGTCACTCCCGTCAGGCGCAGCACCGTTGCGGTGGCTTATTTCTGCGCCTCCGCCATCACAACGATGATTATTTCATTGACCGCGCTCGGCGTATGCCTGCTCTACCTGCTCAAAACGGGCTGGTATCTCTCCGCCGCCGACGTGCTCTATACCGTGCTCGACGTTGTGCTGCTGACGCTTTTCGGCGTGGCGCTCTCGTCCTGCATCAATTATCCGCTCAGCACAAACGGCCAGGGCTCGGCGGTCGGCACGATCGTTTCGGCGGGCTATGGCTTCATCTGCGGCGCATATATGCCGATCTCGAGCTTCGGCACGGGGCTGCAAAAGGTCCTGTCTTTCCTGCCAGGCACCTACGGCACGAGCCTGCTTCGCAATCATATGCTCAGAGGAGCTTATGACGAGATGAGCGCAAGCGGCTTCCCCGACGAAGTCATCGAGCTTATCCGTGACTCCGTTGACTGCAATATGTATTTCTTTGACACCAAGGTCACAATACCCGCCATGTATGCCGTGCTCTGCGGCGCAACAGCCGCCCTTGTGGGGCTTTATGTGCTGCTGAACGTCCTCGGCAAGGCAAAAAAGTGAGGTAATGAGCAAATACGATAAATTATGGGAATATGTCGGCGGCAGAGGCGAGGATTCATTCAAGCTGTCGTTCGCCCAAATCGCCGATATCGCGGGAGTTCCGCTCGACCACTCCTTTCTGAAATACAAAAAGGAGCTTATCCCGTTCGGATACACGGTCGGCAAAATATCAATGAAAGAGCAAACCGTTACATTTTCAAAAATTTGCGAGGATAAAAACACGTCCCGGTAGGTAGTCCGGGAGTTCGCCGGCTTAAAGCCGTCGGATCGGTAACCTGCCTCCTTAGGTTGTCCGTCCCTTGCAATTATCCATATGCGAATTTAAGGAGGAAACAAAAAGGATATTATCAGATCGCGCCTGACGATCATGCTTGAGGAGCCGCTTTGAGCCGAGAAAGGAGAAGAAAAAGCAAAAGTGCAAAGGGCTCTGACGCACGGTAACGTGAGAAAATATCCAAAGGATTGCTCGGCATTCGATTTATTGATTTGAGGTGTTTATATGAAAATTTCAACCGAAATAGCTTCGATTTCTATGCTTGTCGGCGACGAAAAAGCAGTGGAGCTTATCGCCAAGGCGGGTTTTGACGCGTGGGATTTCTCCATGTTTGACGCTGCGGATAACGACCGTGAGAATCACAGGCTCGTTTTTAACTCGCATCCGCTTTCGGGCGGCAATTACCTCGCCTATGCAAGGCGCCTTAAGCAGATCGGCCTCGATAACGGCATAGTCTGCAATCAGTCCCATGCGCCGTTCCCGTCGTGGGGGCTTGAGAGCGTGCCCGTGCTCAAGCGCTCCATCGAGTGCACCGCCGAGGCGGGCGGCGGGATATGCATCATCCACCCGAATAACAACTTCTCACCCGAGGAGAATGCCGAGCTGTATTCAGCCCTGCTGCCCTTTGCCAAGGAGTGCGGGGTAAAGATAGCCACCGAGAATATGTGGAATTGGAACGGTGAAAAGGACGAAGCCGCCCCCGCCGCCTGCTCAGACCCCGAGAGCTTCAATGCCCACCTCGACGCGGTCAACGACCCGTTCTTTGTCGCCTGCCTCGATATCGGCCACGCGGAGATGAAGGGGCTCGGCACGAACGCCGAGGAGATGATACTTGCCCTCGGCTCACGCCTCAAGGCGCTGCATATCCACGATAACGACCGCCGGCACGACAGCCATCAGATACCGTTCTCAATGGATATCGACTTTGTCAAAGTCGTCAATGCGCTCAAAAAGATAGGCTATGACGGGTGGTTCACCCTCGAAGCCTCGGAATATCCCGCCGAATTTACTGCCGAGACCGCGCAGCAGGCCGCAAATGACCTCGCCGCCTCCGCCCGTAAACTCACGGATATGTTTGATAAAGAATAAAATCACAGCCGTCCGGATGAAACGGTTCGTCGGTGCGGCTTTTAATACGGTTTTTGAAAAAGTTTCGGATTTGATGTAGTATTTGTCGCCGAAACCGTAGTATATAGGTGAAGCCGGAAAGGAGGCGGTGTGATGACAGAAGATGAAAGAATTATAGAAATGCTTTTCGAGCGTTCGGAGCAGGGCATACGGGAATTGGATATCAAATACGGCAAGATCTGCCGTGACCTTTCTTACCGTATAGTGGGCAGCAGGCAGGATGCGGAGGAATGCGTCAATGACGCTTATTTGGGCGCATGGAACGCCATCCCGCCGGAGCGGCCGGATCCGCTTTTGACCTATATTCTGAAGATTGTTCGCAACATTTCGCTAAAAGTCTATCGCAGGAACGGAGCGGCTAAGCGAAGCAGCCGCTACACGCTTGCTTTGGACGAGATCGAGGCTTGCATTGCAGATTCAAAAACCGTGGAAGCCGAGCTCGAAGCGGGAGAATTGGCTCATGTCATCGAAGGCTTCTTGGATACGCAGACCGTTGAAAATCGCATTATCTTCATGCGCCGCTATTGGTTTGCCGACAGCTATAAGGATATAGCCGAGCTGATGGGGCTATCGGAGAAAAATATCTCCGTTCGGCTGACCCGTATCCGTGAGAAGATGAGGCGATACTTGACCGAAAGAGGAGTTTTGATATGAACACAAAAATTTTTTCAGACGCTATGAGTGAGATTGACACAAAGTATGTTGACGAAGCACTCGGTTACAAGAAGAAGGCGCAAAAATCAATTTGGGCAAAATTGGGTGCGGCTGCGGCTTGCCTTGCGGCGGTTGCCGTGCTGGCTGCGGGCGTATTTCAGAGCGGATTGCTCGGTAGCAAAACCGATATTGCCGCCTTGGATAACGGAAACGAGATCGTTTTTGTAAAGTCAAAAACCGCAGCCTCAAGCCTTCAGCTTGATGCCGATGTGACAACGAGGGAACTCACGCAGGAAGAGACACAGACGCTGTTCCCGAGCCTGCCCGTTACGGCTCGTGCCGTGTTCGCAAGCGGCAAAGGGCTGATCGGCCTTGAGGGAAGGATCGGGAATACCAAAATGGTGATATCCACGGCGGATATCTCATTGCTTGATACCGTAATTGACGGAGCCGAGAAAATCTCTACCGTCAACGGAATAAGCGTGATTGCCGGATATTTTGTGACAGACCGCAACAGCGTCGGTAAACAGAATGCAATTTACTATGCAACCTTTAAGCTGGGTGACAGTACCGTATATGTTGAGAATGCGGGCGATAAATCCGAAAGCGAAAATGTGAAAAATGATTTGTCGCACATAATTCAAGAATTGATAAATAACGGTGAGCTTGACCTGCATCACCTTGCCGATATGCCTGAAGAATAAAACCACAGCCGCCCGATTTTTGTTGCAATTACGGGGCGGACACGGCCGAATTTATAGGCAAAGCGATCGAGATATATTGCAATAAATAAACAAGGGCGGTTCGGCATTGCCGAGCCGTCTTTTTGCAGCAATGCTAACGAGATATTCTTAAAAAAGCGGCACTTTTCCCTCGCGGTGCCCGTCAAAGAGAGGAAAGGCAAGACCTTTCGGAAAGGAGCGAACCGATGGATAACGGTGCAAGTAGCTACCGCCGTTTCCTTGACGGTGATGACGATGGATTTACGCAAATAGTCGTTGACTACTATGACGGCTTGGCGCTGTGGCTCAGCTCGTATGTGCGTGACCTCGACGTTGCGGAGGAGTTGGCGCAGGAGACCTTTGCAAAGCTCGTGACAAAGAAACCTCGCTTCAACGGACGTTCTTCGTTTAAGTCGTGGCTGTATTCGATAGGCAGGAACGCCGCGCTGGATCATCTACGCCGTGAGAAAAGGCGCGGCGCAGCTCCGTTCGACGAATGCGCCATGACGGCGTCCGATGAGGATATAGAGCAGAATTATCTCAGCAGCGAGCGCGATGCCGCGCTTCACCGAGCCATGCTGCGGCTAAAGCCCGATTATCGCCATGCGCTGTGGCTGTTTTACTTTGAGGAAATGAGCCAGCGCGATATAGCGAAGGCGATGGGCAGATCCGTCGACAGCGTCAAACATCTCATCACAAGAGCAAGGGATTCGCTTAAATCTGAGCTTGAAAAGGAGAGTTTTGAGTTATGAAGGATCATTATCAGTTGGCGGCGGAATTGCTTCAATACAGGGATGAATATGAAGCGAAGCAGAGGAAAAAGAAACTGTATGCGGTCAGGATATGCGCCGCCGTGCTGTGCTGTGGGGCGGTGCTGGCGGCTGCGGGTCACGCCGTGAGCAGAAGCCCGAAGCCCGCCGAAACCACCTTCACCGAGACTGCAACAGAAAGCCGAAACATCATCAACATCAACCGCGTCTCCGCAGCACTCGGGGATAACGGCAGGAAAATGAATATCAATCTTGCCGAGGACGACCGTGTGGAGCTTGACGCCGACGGTATGAACGCATACTGCGGCACGAATATTTTTCCCGAAGTCCCGAGCGACCTCACGGCTTGGCAGGGGCAGGAGAAGCAGTGTATTTACAAGCGTGACGGCGGTGTTGGTGAGGTTTATTACGATACTTTTATATTGAATTATTCCTCCGAGGACGGCAGCCGCACGGTGAATCTCGAATGCAGCAAGGGGAAATATCCGTTTAACTGCGTGGCGATCTGGTCGGATGACGAAAATATCAAGAAATCCGTGATAAACGGCGAAAGCGTGACCTTGATCTATGACGGCGATATGGGGATATATTATTCCGAATTCATGCATAACGGCGTCGGCTTCAGGATCATCGCAGAGAACCTGACGAGCGACGAAGTTGTCAATGTCGTCTCCTCGCTGACAAAGCGATAAATCACCAAAGAGCTTTGCATTTGAAATGCAAGGCTCTTTTTGCTGCTGTAACGGCAAAGTGAATTGGTTTTACCGAAGCATTCTGATTCGTGCTTCATATCATAACGTCCGCTTGTGTTATCTTGACGGATCATGCGATTTCAAGGCGAAAAAAAGTCCGAACAAAAACGCCGTTTTTGTAACACTGACTGCTGACCGTTATTTACAATAAATAAGTGTTATGATAAAATTATTAACTGTAAGTTAAGCGTTTCGGGCGGGCTCCGCTCGGGATCCAAAAATTTTAAGGGGTGTCTTTATGAAAAAAGAATACGAGTCATTGTTAACACCGTGGAAGATAGGCAATGTGGAGATCAAGAACCGCATCGTCCTGACCTCCATGGGCGGCACGGATCTTTTCGGATGGATGGAGAAGAACCATTTTGACAAGGACGGCGCACGCTTCATCATGGAGGTCGCAAAGAATAATGTCGGCCTCGTCCTGCCCGGCTGCCAGCCCGTCTACAATCCGATGTTCGGTGCATGGCTCCACAAGAATAAGAAGATGTATGACGACCTTGCCAAGTGGGTGCCCGAGCTTCACAAGACCGGCGCCAAGCTCTTTGTGCAGCTCACCGCAGGCTTCGGCAGGAGCTTCACCGTCTCCGAGATGATGGAGAAGCTCTATAACAACAAGGTGCTCAGAGTCCTCTCAAAGCCCGTTATGGATCTCGACAGGATCACCGCCTCCGCAAGCCCGTCGCCAAACCGCTGGTCAGATAAGCTCCCCTCGAGAGAGATGACCAAGGCTGAGATTCAGGAGATGATAGACGCATTTGCTAAGTCCTCCAAGATGCTCAAGGACGCAGGCGTTGACGGCGTTGAGGTCCACGCTGTCCACGAGGGCTATCTGCTCGACCAGTTCGCCCTTAAATATGTCAATAAGAGGACCGACGAATACGGCGGCTCCCTTGAGAACAGATATCGTTTCGCAGCCGAGATAGTCAAGGCTATCAAGAAGGAATGCGGCAAGGATTTCCCCGTTTCGCTCAGATATTCGATAATCTCCAAGACCAAGGGCTTCCGTCAGGGCGCTCTCCCCGGCGAGGATTACGTCGAGGTCGGCAGAGACATGGAGGAGTCCGAGATAGCGGCCAAGTATTTGCAGGATGCGGGCTATGATATGCTCAACTGCGATAACGGCACCTATGACGCATGGTATTGGGCACATCCGCCCATCTATATGCCCGAGAACTGCAACCTTGAGGATGTCGAGCATATCAAGAATTTCGTTGATATCCCCGTTGTTTGCGCCGGCAGGATGACCCTCGACGTCGCAGCCAAGGCAATTGCCGACGGCAAGCTCGACGGCGCAGGCTTCGCCCGCAACTTCCTTGCCGACCCCGAGTGGTTCACCAAGGTCATCGAGGATAGGGAGGAGGATATCCGCCCCTGCATCCTTTGCCACAGCGGCTGCTTCAATATGTGCCACTATAAGGGCGTTCCCAATGATCAGGAGCTCAGCGACTCGCTTCACCTCTCAAGGTGCGCCGTCAATGCTGAGATGATGCAGTGGAATAAGCATTATATCAAAAAGACCTCGTCGCCCAAGACCATACATATCGTCGGCGGCGGCATCGGCGGCATGGAGGTTGCCCGTGTTGCCAAGCTCAGAGGCCACACCCCCGTTATATATGAGAAGTCCGGCGTGCTCGGCGGCACCTTTATCCCCGCATCGGCTGAGAGCTACAAGGGCAGGCTGCGCGAGCTGCTGACATGGTATCGCAGAGAGATGGAGAAGCTCGGCATCGAGGTCAAGCTCAACACCGAGGTAAAGGATATATCCAAGTTCGGCAGCGACCCCGTGGTTATCGCAACGGGCGCTACCGCAAGAGTGCTCAAGAATATCCCCGGCCATGAGAAGATGATCGAGGCGTGCGAATTCCTCAACGGCGCTCCCGTCGGTCAGAAGGTCGCTGTTATCGGCGGCGGTCTTACCGGCAGCGAGATCGCTTATGAGCTTGCTCTTCAGGGCAAGGAGGTAAGCATCGTTGAGATGAAGAACGACCTTGTCGCTCAGACCGGCGTCTGCCTTGCCAACAGCTCATACCTCAGAGAATGGTTCGCATGGAAGAAAGTGCCCGTATATCTTGAGAGCAAGCTCAAATCCGTCGGCGACGGCTTCATCACCTGCACCGATAAGGACGGCAAGGAATTCAAGGTCGAGTGCGACTCAGTCATATCCTCCGCCGGTTATATTCCCGCACCCATCGCTGCCAAGGGCGGCAACGTCCACCTCGTCGGCGATTGCGATACGGTCGGCAACCTCAGGACGGTTATCTGGCAGGCTTACGAGACCGCAATGAAGCTGTAATTATATAAAGTCAGACCGCCGATTGATTGCCAGACGATTTGATCGGCGGTCATTTTGGGAGAGAGAAAGAGAATGAATAAATATCCGTTTACAAAAGACGACCTGCTTGCAGGCGTTGAGAGGATGAATTTATTCGGTACGAGACCTACCGGCTCGCCCGCTCACCGTGAATTCGTCTCATACCTCAAGGATGAGATCCACGCAATGGGCTTTGAGACTGTCAGCAACGAGTATAAATTCGACAGGTGGCAGGCAAAGAGCAGCTCGATAGTCCTGCATAACCCTGACGGCGACAGCGAAGTCCACGTCTCTTCGCCGTTCCCGTATTCGGGCGAGACGGACGAAAACGGCGTCAGCGGCAGACTGATAAGAGTCAGAGGCAAGCATATCAATTTCGCCATTGCCAAGGATAATATCGCCGTTGTCGAGGTCAAGGATTTCATGCACACCTACTCGGGCATAGCCTTTGACCAGAAAAACGCCTTCCCCGCAGGCACCGCCATTCCGAAATATTACAAAGGCCCCGTTGCCTCAGCGTTCGTTAAATTCCCGTTCCTCGCCGTTGCGGCAAAGATGGGAGTCAAAGCGGTCATCTGCGTTTGGGAGCGTATGTCAGACGCAATGGTCGAGGGTCAATATCTCAACTTCATCCTCGGCTATCAAGGCATTCCTGCCGTTTGGGTCAACAGCACCGACGGCGAGAAGATAATCGCCGCTGCCGAAGCCAATCTCTCCGCCACGGTCACTCTGACCGCCGAGCGCGAGAAGGATGCCGAGACCGAGTCGTTCTGCTCGATAATTTACGGTGAGGATACCAACGAGGCAGTTGTCATCAATACGCACACGGACGGCGTCAACTGCGTTGAGGAGAACGGTGCGATCGCAATGCTGGCGATGATGCGTTATTTCAAGGAGCATAAGCCGAAGCGCACGCTGATATTCGTATTCGTCACGGGCCATTTCAGGCTGCCTGTTTTCAAAAGCCCGAACGGCATCTCCGACCAGGCCACCTCGCTGTGGCTGCATGATAATAAGGGCTTGTGGGACGGCAGGGACGGCCACATGAAGGTCGTCGCCGCTATAACTCCCGAGCATATGGGCTGCACGGAGTGGAAGGACGTTGACGGCGTTTATCAAAAGACAAACGATATCGACATCGAGGAGGTCTACACCGGCAACGAAACCATGGAAAAGGTGTATTGGGAGTGCGTCAAGGGCAGAGAGCGTCTCAGAACGGTCACGCTCAAGGGGCACAACTTCCTGCATTTCGGCGAGGGACAGCCGTTTTTTAACGTCGGCATCCCCGAGATATCGCTCGTCACTTCACCCGATTACCTCTGCGTTGAGAGCGAGAGCCACGAGATGGAGAAATTCGACCCGGAGCTTATGTATGAGCAGACCTTGACCTTCATCCGCATTGCGGAGTATCTCGACGGCCTCACCGCCGAGGAGATAGGCTCGGCGGATAAATATTCCCTCGGCGTCGGCAGAATAGGCGACGAAGCCTTTGACCTTAAAACACTCATCGAAAAGCTGAAATAGAACAAAGAGTGCGATCCAAGGCTCTTTTTAACTACATCAAAGATTACAACTTGACAAATTGCCAAATTTAGAATATATAATATACTCTAAACGTCTGTACGGTATCGAAAAATTTGATAATTAGTTAAATGTTAAGAGTATTTGGCATAATGTCATCAAGGAGGATTTTACATGAAAAGAAAGCTTTTTATATCATTTGTCAGCACCTTACTCTGCATTGGGCTTATGTTCAATTTGACGGTTGTCGGCTTCGCCGAAAGTAAAAAGACCGAGTATCCGTTCATTTTTGTTCATGGAATGTGCGGCTGGGGAGAAACATCGCCTCAGGAGAAAACCAGCCCTTATTGGGGAACTCAGCCTGAAAACAATGTGATCACCTACCTTCGTGCACAGGGTTACACGGTATATAATCCACCCGTGGGTGGCTACAGCAGCGCATGGGACAGAGCCTGCGAGCTTTATGCGCAGCTGACGGGTACAATCGTTGATTACGGCGAGGCGCATTCAAGGGAATGCGGTCATTCGCGTTACGGAAGGGACTATACCGGAAGAGCAACCATGGGTACACCGTGGAATCTCGAAAGCCCATTGAACTTCGTCGGACATTCCTTTGGCGGTGAGACTATTAGACTTTTGGCGTCCCTTCTTGCCTACGGGAATGAAACAGAAATGAACGCCGATAAGAATAACTGCTCCGAGCTCTTTAAAGGCGGTCACGAAAAGGGAATACATTCGGTTACCACCATTGCTTCACCGCATAACGGTTCAACGGTTTCAAATTATGTGTCCGATGCTGTTGCCCCGGCATTCCTTATGATACAGTTGCTTCACCTCAAATGCGTTACGGGCAAATCTCATAATGACCTGATGCTTGATCAGTGGGGGATAACCAAGGATCCTTTCACGGGCGAAAAGGCGGGATTTAATCCGTTGGCTTGTTTGAAAATGGCGCTGTCAATGGACCACTGCGGCTATGATCTAACGGTTCAGGGCGCAGAAAAACTCAATAAAATGATTAAAACGGTTAAATCCGCATACTATTTTTCGTATTCGGCATGTATCACGAAAGATGGCAGGAATGGCTATACAAAATTGAATGAAGATTACGACGCATTTCTCCCGTTCAAGTTGTCTTCACCGCTTATATCCGCATCGGTAAATATGTTTATCGGAGGAAAGTTTATTGATAAGTCGTGGGGAGCCAACGACGGAATAGTTCCGCTTAAGAGTGCTCTTTATCCGTTTGAGGAGGATCACATCACATATGACGAAGCAAAAGTCATTATTCCCGGAGTATGGTATGTTATGCCCACGATTTATGGCGCAGATCATTATGATTTTTGCAATGCTGCCGATGAAAAGGCCTTCGGCTCACGCCAGGGATTTTTCGATTTTTATATGAATCTTTCAAAACTGATTTGCAGTGTTTGATAGAAGCAAAAAGCAATAGCAACAAGCTGTCTTTCGTGACGGAGGATGGATTTTTGACGAAAGCAGGCGGAGACTTTTCAAATTATATGTAAAGTCCAAAGGACGGAAAAAAGCAAGGTAATGATCCGCGCCGTTAAAAGATCTTTAAACACAGTTATTGACATAAAATTCTGAAAAACTGCAAAAAATCTATCGGAAATTTCAGCACTTTTATGAAAAATTAACAGAAACAGTCTTGCAATAACCAAAAAAGTATGTTATAATAGCTTTGGGCATTTTATACTCAAATGCCCAAAGCTATTAAGGAGAGGTTGTTTTTATGTATTGCAAAAACTGTGGAGTAATTCTCAATGGTAACCAGGAATTCTGTGAAAACTGTGGCGTTAAGGTAGGTAACGGTGACAAGTTCTGCCAGAATTGCGGCGGAGAGCTTGCTCCGAATGCCAATACTTGTGCAAAATGCGGCGCTGCCGTAAACGGCTCCGCAAATAATTCCGTGACCCCTCCCGCAGCACCTGCGGCAAATGACCAGCAGCAGAATAACGTCGTATCCGGAGAATATCTCAACGGCAAAGATAAAACCACGATGGCAATTATTTGTTTCTTGCTGGGCGGCTTCGGTGTTCACAACTTTATGATGGGCGAAACCAAAAAAGGTATCGTTAAAATTGTAGCAAGCCTTTGCTTCGGCCTCGGTTACATTCTTGCAATCATTGACTTTGTTAAAATCCTTACCGGCAGCTATGTTGTTGACCCCGAGAAGCTGTTCTGAGTGAAGCTTCGGTTTAAGGAGCTTTTGCCGAAATTATTCTTCATTATTTTGCTTGGCATCGGTTATTTTATTTCGTCTGTTACCGGTATCGGATGCATATGGAAGCATTTTTTCGGTATACAGTGCCCCGGTTGCGGCTTTACACGGTCGATTTTGTGTGCATTACGGTTTGATTTTGAAGGAGCATTTCATTTTCACCCGATGTTTTGGTCGTTTCCGTTTATGGGAATATATTTCTTAATCGGAGACAGAGTAAAAAGCAGATTGCTCAACGGTATTATGCTTACTGTTGTGATCGGCTTCTTAGCGACATGGGCAATAAGAGATATTTTTAAGTTGCTTGCATGAGCTGTTTAACAATTCAGGTTGAAATCCCGTTCTGTCGAGCGGGATTTTTTGGTTTACAGCTTGATAAATCCGCCATTGTTATTATTTGTAATCTTATTCAGCTGTATTCATTTGCGGTGTAAGGGAAGAAAATATAGATTATGATGCATTCAAAGTAGCAGTAACCCCGGCATCGCATTTTGCAAGTAAAACGGCGCTTAGGGGTTTCGGCGTAATTATGCTTGAGTCGCCTTCAAAGGAAAAGCTCGGAGCGTGAAAAAGATATCCGAGCGGAGCAAAGAGCACGGCATTTCGAGCAGCGGTCATCGTTTCTCGCGTAATAATTATAATAAAAGGCTTCCTCAAAAATCGAATAAGGAAAGCACTGCCCGTTACGAAGCTTTGCTTACAGAGCTTGATGATTTGCTCGGCGAAGCGGTCGAATTTCTCTCTGAGGGAAAAGCTTCGGGCGTTACTGCAATCAACCTTACGTCCGCAAGGTATAAGGGTACGGTTTATTACAAAGACAAGTGGTATACCGCCGACATTGAACCGTATTCATCCCGAAGGCTGACGGAATATTCCTTGCCGCAAAAATCGCCGCTGTCATATGACGATGAACATATCGAAAGTGATCTGTTCCGTCTTACCTTTAACAAAAACGGCAATATAAAAGGTCTTGTCGATAAGCGCAGCGGCAGAGCGCTTGCGGGAGAGCGCTTGCGGGAGAGTACCTCAACAAGCTCAATGTATACAGGGATAAACGTCTGTTCTATAACGCTTGGGATATATCTGTCAATTATACGAAGAAAAAGCCTGCGGAATTTAAGCTTGTGAGTTACTCCGTAATTATGTCGGACGCTTCGGTAACATGAGAAAACATATATACATACGGAAAATCAAGGCTTGTACAAAAGGTCGTTCTCACCGTCGGCAGTCCTATCGTGGATTTTACAACCGAGGTTGACTGGAGAGAAACGCACAAGATGCTCCGTGCGGATTTCCGCCCGTCGGTGTATGCGGACGAGGTTACCTGCGATATACAAATGGGAAATATAAAACGCAGCACACGCACTCAAGCGAAAACGGAATGGGCGCAATTTGAAATCTGCGCTCACAAATGGGTAGACGTTACGGACGGCGACGCAGGAATTTCGGTTCTCACGACGGGAAAGTACGGCTGGCGAGTCAAGGACGGGCTTTTGTCTCTTAATCTGCTTCGCTCCGCAGTATGGCCCGACCCCTCTGCCGACAAGGGCGTACATACAATAAAATATGCTCTCTATCCTCACTCCGGAGATTATAATCGGGCAAACACACAAAGCATCGCCTATTTTTACAACAATCCCTTATTTATTACGGAATCCGATGTTGAAATTGCTCCGCAAATTGCTTCCTCGGACGAGCATGTTATCATAGAAACAATAAAGCCTGCCGAGGACGGAAACGGCATTGTAATACGTCTGTATGAGGACAGCGGAATAAAGCGCACCGTAGCCTTGTCAATCGCCGTAAAGGGCAAAGCATATGAGGCGGATATGCTGGAAAACCCGATAAAAGAAACAAATATTTCGGCAATCAACTTCAAACCGTTTGAGATTAAGACAATCGTCATAAAACAACCGAATTGAAAACACGTTTTTTTCAATTCGTCTCAATCGACGGTCGTCCTAACAGAAAATAATAATTCACAGGGGGTAAATATGGATTACAACAAATTGACTTTTAAAGAAAAAATCAGTTACGGTCTGGCGGGACTCGGACAGAATCTGACCATCACTTTTGTAAACACTTTTCTGATGACGGTCATTTACGGTTATATGGGATTTACCCTTAAAAGCCTGTCGATTCTGACGGTGATTCTTATTGTCGCTAAGGTTTGGGATGCCGTCAACGACCCGATAATGGGTGTGCTGATAGACAAAATTCAGTTCAAAAACAGAGGGAAGCTGCGTCCGCTTATTTTGATAAGCATTCTTCCCGTAGCATTTTTGACGGTAATGCTTTTCGGCATACCTCAAGACTGGAGTCAAAGCGCAAAGCTCGCAATGTTCGGTGTTGCGTATATTTTGTGGGACGCAGCATATACCGTATGTGACGTACCGTATTGGGGGCTGTCCGGAGCGATGACCTCCGACACCAACGAACGAACGAAGCTGATTTCGATTGCACGCAGCTTCGGCAACGTGGGCTTGGGCGTTATCACTTTGCTCGGTGCGAACATTGCCGGCTGGTTCAGCAAAGGGGATAAAACCACCAAACAGGGATGGGTAATTGCGTCCGTGGTTGTTGTATCAATAGGAATGAGTCTGTTTTCGCTTGCCTTCTTCGGAACAAAGGAGCGTAATGTAAGTATAAACGAAAACGCCTCCTTCAAGGATATTTATGCTGCACTGAAAGCAAACAAGCCTTTATTGATAATACTTTCGGGAAGCATACTGGGCTTCGGCAGAACACTCATACAGGTAAGCGGCGCAACGGTTGCCCTTATCAGCTTCGGCAGCGAGGATAAGTTTGTTTATATGGGCGCTGCGGTGTTGATTTCAATGATTATCGCAACAGTGCTTTGTCCGTTGGTATTGAAAAAAATAAGCAAAAAGAAGCTGATGATATATTCTTCGTTTTTTTCTGCCGTCGTTTATACGGCAATGTATTTTATTCCGCTGACAGAATTTAATATAATAGTCGGCGTCATCTTCTTAACGGGCTTTTCCTTGGGTATCTTTATGGTACTGCAAACCGCCATGATTGCCGATTCGGTAGATTATGTTCAGGTAAAAACAGGCGAACGCAATGAGGGCGTTTGCTTCAGCTCGCTGACCTTCTCCGGAAAGCTGATGAACGCTCTTTCCACACTCGCTTTTATGCTCGTAATGCTGGCGGTCAAGTATGAGGAGGGCGCCGCCGTTACACAGACAATGAAACAGGGCGCATACTTTGCTATAACGATTGTACCCGCCATAAGCTGTCTGCTCGGAGTGATACCGTTCTTTTTCTATCCGCTGACGGAAGCACAGGTCATAGAAAACGGAAATATTTTAAAGAAATTATACGAACGGCAAAAACAGGAACAGGACTGATACCCTGTCGCCGCACAGTCGCCCGCACATCTGAAAAAACAAAAAAAGCACCTGCTGCCGCAAATGCTTTTTTGCCTCCGTACGGAACGGTCGATACAGTTGTGCGAAAGGTATGTGTGATGTGGATTATCAAATCAAAATAAAGGGCTGGAGAGAGACACCATCCGGCGAATATGATCGTGATCAATGGACCCGTGATGAGTTTTACCTCAAAGAAAAATATATCGATTATTACTTTGGCAGCAAAGCCCTGTTGAGTGATGAGGTGGTCTTACCTACGAAATGCACTTAAAAATCTGTTTGATGGAACATTAAAGGAGGACTGTGTTACCTCCTTTGCTGAGCCGGATTTTGAGTTTCGGCTTTCCTCGGCAAAACGCCTGTACAGTGAGCCAAGAAAAATTATTTACCGTGACGGCTACATTGATGTCGATATCGACATGGATATGATTATCCATTTTTGGTGTGAGGGTGGGAAAAGACCGTTCAAACAATACGAACTGGAGTTCATTTGGTTCAAACAAAACAGGGGGTAATAAAAACCTTCCTAAAAAATCAGAGAATCTCGTAGCTCATGTACGTCCACACGGAAAGGACGCATCTGATAAATTAGCTTTGCCTGACGGTCGGATGATGACAAAACAATGCTTCTGGTTGAACAACACATATATCCGAGAGCAGATTCAAAAGCATAACACATAAAGCACCTGCGCAATCTGCTCAATTTAACGATTACCCGTTATAATTTAACGAATACGCTAACAATTCAACGATTACCCCGACAATCTAACGATTACAACGGATTATAATGCCGAAAAAGACCAGAAACGCACAAAACCCCGTCGCAGAAATGCTCTGTGACGAGGTTTGTTATATGTCGGAATAGCTGAAAACCTTATATCAAGCGGTTTTCAGGCATAGAAAAAGTCCACCGTAATTCTATCAAAATTACGGTGGACTTATGGCGGAGAGCAAGGGGCGCAGTCGGTCAGGTGGTTCACGGATATCGACTTATGCCGCTTGCGAGTCAGGTTTATCACGGAGTGTTCCCACGCCCTAAAAACGCTTCCCCGAAGCGTTTTCTTAACGGGCTTTCGAATCCCTTGCATAAAAAAATAAAGCTGACACCGTGCGGTATCAGCTTTATTTCTGGCGGAGAGCAAGGGATTCGAACCCTCGAACAGGTGATAGCCCGTTACACGATTTCCAATCGTGCTCCTTCGACCAGCTCGGACAACTCTCCGTATCTGCAATCAAATGCTCAATTATTATATACGAGCCGGAGCAAAAAATCAAGTGTTTTTTCATAAAAATCCGGAATAATTTGTTTTTTACACTCGGTCGGGCTCTTGAATGCCTAAAAGTCGGTCGATTTTACATTGAAACGAAGATTTGCCCCGCCGCTGACAATTACCACTTGCAAACGGGCGATATTTAATGTATTATATAATGTAGTCATTCAAAATCGCTAAAAGGAATGTTTTGATGCAGTATATTATAATGGATCTCGAGTGGAATAATACCTATGCCAAAAAGGCGGACGGCTATATCAACGAGATAATTGAAATAGGGGCGGTGAAGCTCGACGACGAGCTTGAGACGGTGGACACCTTCTCATGTATTATCCGCTCTCAGATAGGCAAGAAGCTCAGGGGCAGCGTCAAGCGCCTGACTCACCTGACAAACGACGATATCAGCACGGGAGTCCCGTTCACCAAGGCGTTCTCCGTCTTTCGCAAATGGGTCGGCACGGGTGAAACGGTGGTGCTCACATGGGGCGACGGCGACATACGGGTGCTGATAGATAATTACAAGTACCTCAACGGCATCAGGACTATTCCGTTCCTCAGCTATTACTGCGACCTGCAAAAATATTATCAGACCAAGTTCAAATGCGACCGCAGCAAGCAGACGGGTCTTCTCGCCGCGGCGCAGAACCTCGACATTGACCCCGAGGTCTATATTCATCACCGTGCCCTCGGCGACAGTATGCTTACCGCCGATATATTCAAGGCGATGTATGACGAGCCGTTCTTTGCCGCAAACGTCATTGAGTGCAACGACGATTTCTATTCAAAGCTGCTGTATAAGGCAAAGGTTATAAGGAATATTGATAATCCGCTTGTGGATAAAAAACGCATGGAGCATATCTGCGAGACCTGCGGCAGACCCTGCCGCCAGCTCACCGAGTGGAAGTTCCGCGGGCAGTTCTTCAGGGCTAATTTCGTCTGCGAGCAGTGCAGCACCACCTACGCCGTAGGGGTGAGGTTCAGGAAAATGTACGATAAGGTCGAATACCGCAAGACCGTCTCGGTCAAGGAGGCCGAGCCGATCACTGATAATGAAGAAAAGGGTGAATGATTTGAAAATTCTTGTTACGGGCGGCGCCGGTTTCATAGGCTGCAACTTCGTCTATTATATGCTTGATAAGCACCCGGATTATGATATAGTCTGCCTCGACGCCCTCACATATGCGGGCAATCTCAAGAGCCTTAATAAGGCTATGGAGAATCCGAAATTTAAGTTCGTCAAGGGCAATATTGCCGACAGGGAGCTTGTTGACAAGCTCTTTGCCGAGGAGAAATTCGATATCGTGGTCAATTTTGCCGCCGAGAGCCATGTTGACAGGTCGATAGAGAATCCGTTTATCTTCCTTGAGACGAACGTCACCGGCACTGCGTGCCTGCTCGATGCGAGCAGACGTCACGGCGTTTCACGCTATCACCAGGTCTCCACCGACGAGGTCTACGGTGATCTGCCGCTTGACAGACCTGACCTCTTCTTCACCGAGACGATGAATCTTGTCACCTCAAGCCCGTATTCGGCTTCAAAGGCGTCCGCCGACCTGCTGACCCTCGCATTCCACAGGACCTACGGCCTGCCCGTGGCGATAACCCGCTGCTCAAACAACTACGGCCCCTACCAGTTCCCCGAGAAGCTGATACCGCTCATGATAGTCCGCGCTCAGGCAGATGAGAGCCTGCCCGTCTACGGCGAAGGTCTCAATGTGCGCGACTGGCTTTATGTTGAGGATCATTGCAAGGCGATAGATATGGTCATCCACTCGGGCAGAGTGGGGGAGATATACAATGTCGGCGGCCACAATGAGAAGCGCAATATAGACGTGGTCAAGACGATCCTTGCTGCTCTCTCAAAGCCGGAGTCGCTGATAACCCATGTCAAGGACAGAGCCGGCCACGACCTGCGCTATGCCATTGACCCGATCAAGATATCAACGGAGCTTGGCTGGCAGCCCGAGACCTCGTTCGACGTCGGTATCGCCGAGACTATCAAATGGTATCTCGATAACACCGAATGGATGGATGAGATAAAAAGCGGTGAATACGCCGAATACAGTCGCAGGATATACGGTTAAATCTGTTTTAATAAGTTTATGCCCGTGCATACTTCATGTGTGCGCGGGCGTTTTTGCGTCTTCGAAAACTTGCGTTGAAATTTATTAATTTTGTATGAACATTTATATAAATCTCTTGACAAAAGTTTGAGATGGTGGTATGATACAGTCAGAAAAGTAAAAAAGGAGCTGATACTCTTGAAAAAGACCTTATACAGCCTGATGCTCAGCGACGAGGTCGTGAGAGAGGCGGATCGGCTTGCTCACCAAATGGGCACGAACCGTTCAAATCTGATAAACCAGATCCTCGCCGAGTATCTCGGCATGACTACGCCGCAAAGGCGCATAAATGATGTCTTTCAGGCCATTGTCGAGGCCGTGACGCCATATGGGCAGCTTGTGCCGTTCTTTGCGCCGAATGACCTCACCATGTCGCTCAAAAGCAGCCTTGAGTATAAATACCGCCCCACCGTCAAATACGAGGTGGAGCTTTATGAGAGCGGGGAGGGTTCGATAGGCGAGCTTTCCGTTATATTCCGCACTCAGAGCGCCGCTCTTATCAGCGATATGACCGATTTCTTCCGCCTTTGGCACAAGACGGAGCAGAAATACCTGCCGCGCAGGGGTGTTGTGAACGTCAATTATGCGCTCTATGATAACAAATTCTGCCGCAGCCTTGCCGTGCCGCACAAGGATTTCACGCCGCAGGAGCTGGCGGGGGCTATCTCCGCCTATATCGAGCTTTTTGACGAGCTGATGAAGGGCTACCTCTCCGGCAGATATTCGGCAGCGGATATAGACCGCCGTTACGGCGAGTATGCCGCGCGCCAAAACATTATTATTTAAGCAACCTATACTAAATTAAGCAGGTGATTTAATGAACACTCAGAACTTCACTCAAAAAACCATTGAAGCGATCCAGAACGCTCAGAATATCGCGTCCGAGAACGAGAATCAGGCGCTCATGCCCGAGCATCTGCTCTATTCTCTGCTTGACCAGGACGGCGGCCTTATCCCGTCGCTCTTCGGCAAGATGGGCGTTGACAGCAACGCCGTCCTCGCTGAGCTGGATTCATATATTTCGACTCTTCCCAAGGTTTCGGGCGGAGATATGTATCTCTCCGCCGAGACCGACCGTATAATCCGCGCCGCCGAGAAAGCGGCAAAGAGCATGAAGGATGAATATGTCTCCGTTGAGCATCTGATGCTCGGCATATTCGCCGACATGACCCCGCAGATAAGGAAGATATTCAACGCCCACGGCATCACAAAGAATGCTTTTACCGAGGCTCTCTCCAAGGTCAAGAGCGGCCCCGTAACGAGCGATAACCCAGAGGGCACTTACGATGCCCTCGCAAAATACGGCACCGACCTTGTCAAGCGTGCCCGCGATAACGAGCTCGACCCCGTTATCGGCCGTGACACCGAGATAAGAAACGTCATCCGTATTCTTTCGAGAAAGACTAAGAATAACCCCGTCCTGATAGGCGAGCCCGGCGTCGGCAAAACCGCCATAGCCGAGGGGCTTGCCCAGAGGATAGTCAGGGGAGACGTGCCCGAAGGACTGAAGGATAAGACCGTATTCAGCCTTGATATGGGCGCTCTTATAGCCGGTGCTAAATACAGAGGCGAGTTTGAAGAGAGGCTGAAGGCCGTCCTCGAGGAGATCAAGAAGTCCGAGGGCAAGATCCTGCTCTTTATTGATGAACTTCATACTATAGTCGGTGCGGGTAAAACCGAGGGCAGCATGGACGCAGGCAACCTCCTGAAGCCCATGCTTGCAAGAGGCGAGCTGCACTGCATCGGCGCCACCACCCTTGACGAATACAGGAAGTATATCGAGAAGGACGCTGCTCTTGAACGTCGTTTCCAGCCCGTTATGGTCAATGAGCCTACGGTCGAGGATACCATCTCGATACTGAGAGGTCTTAAGGAGCGCTACGAAGTCTATCACGGCGTGCGTATCCACGACAGCGCGCTTGTCGCCGCCGCTACGCTCTCCGACAGATACATTACCGACCGTTTCCTGCCCGATAAGGCTATCGACCTTGTGGATGAGGCCTGCGCCTCCATCCGTACCGAGATCGATTCTATGCCCTCCGAGCTTGACGATGTCCGCAGGAGGATAATGCAGCTCGAGATCGAGGAAATGGCTCTTAAAAAGGAGACCGACAAGCTCTCCAAGGAGCGCCTTGAGAAGCTGGGCGCCGAGCTTGCGGAGAATAAGGATAAATACAACGAGATGAAATCCCGCTGGGATGCCGAGAAGCAGAGCGTTGACGAGGTAAAGCGCATCAAGTCGGAGATCGAGCAGATGCACGCCGACATCGAGCAGGCTCAGCTTCATTATGAATACGAAAAGGCCGCAAAGCTCAAGTATTACGACCTCCCCGCCCTCGAGAAGAAGCTCTCGGAGGCTGAGGAGCGCAGCGAGCAGCGCAAGGAAAACACCCTTGTCCATGACACCGTGGATGAGGAGGAGATAGCCGCCATCGTCGCAAAATGGACTGGTATACCCGTTACCAAGCTGATGGAGGGCGAGCGTGAGAAGCTGCTGCATCTCGATAAGGTCATCCATGAGAGAGTTGTCGGCCAGGACGAAGCCGTGCAGAAGGTCACCGAGGCCATCCTGCGCTCCCGCGCGGGTATCTCAGACCCCAACAGACCCATCGGCAGCTTCCTCTTCCTCGGCCCCACGGGCGTCGGCAAGACGGAGCTTGCAAAGGCTCTGGCGGATTGCCTGTTTGACGACGAACACAATTTGGTGCGTATTGATATGACCGAGTATATGGAGAAATACTCCGTGTCCCGTCTTATCGGTGCGCCTCCGGGATATGTCGGCTATGACGAGGGCGGTCAGCTCACCGAGGCTGTGCGCCGCAAGCCCTACTCGGTCGTCCTCTTTGATGAGATCGAGAAGGCTCACCCCGATGTATTCAATATCCTGCTCCAGGTGCTTGACGACGGCCGTATCACCGACAGTCAGGGCAGGACGGTGGACTTCAAGAATACCATCATCATCCTGACCTCTAACCTCGGCAGCCAGTATCTGCTCGACGGCATTGACGAGAACGGCAATATCTCGGAGGAAGCAAGGAAGGGAGTTATGGAGGAGCTGCGCCGCAGCTTCCGCCCCGAATTCCTCAACAGGCTTGACGAGACGATATTCTTCCGCCCGCTTACCAAGGATAACCTGAACGGCATCATTGATATTATGCTCGCTCAGCTCAGAAAGCGCCTCGCCGACAGAAGCCTCGGCCTCGAGGTCACCGACAAGGCCAAGGAGCTTATCATCGACCGCGGTTACGATCCCGTCTACGGCGCAAGACCGCTCCGCAGATATCTGCAAAGCAGCCTTGAAACCCTCGTCGCCCGCAAGATACTCTCAGGCGACATTGACGCGGACTCCACCATCACGGTCGACGCCGAGAACGGCGAGCTTGTCTGCAAATAATAATACAGTACCCCCTCGGAGTTTCAAGCTCCGAAGGGGTATTTTGCTGTGTTCAGTTGAATACCGTGCCGTCCTTGAGGACATCCTCGGGTGAGGAGTCGGCGGCGTAGTAGCGGAAGGCTGCGCCCTCGGCTCGTAAAGCGATGACATATTTGCCGTCATCCGTTTTGAGTGTCAGCCTTACGCCGTCAAAGCGGTAGCTGCCGATGCCGAGATAGCTGCTGAGAAACCCGGGTGAAAACTCAAATTTGCCGTCCTTATCAAGCTTGAACGACGGTGTTGAATTTACCTTGCCGTCGTTGACAGTATCGCTGTAATAGGTCCTGCCGTATATAATACCACCCTCGGTGACCTCACAGCCCGCAAGGGCGTCGATGAATTTTTCCACCTCTTTTGGTGAAACCACCCTATGCGAGTAGGACTCCTTGAAGTATCCGCACTCATACATTTCGGCGAGATCCTTGCCGAAGCAGAAGAGAGTGTCCGCGCCGTTGCCGTGGTTTATGCAGACGGTCAGATATGACGGGCGGTTCTCGGGGGTGGAGCCGTCGATGGGGCTTTTGCGTATCCTGATTTTTTTGAGAGCGTCGGTCGCCGATTTGACGGCTGCTTCGTCGGAGACGGTGAAGGTCTTGCCTTCATAGGCGACGGTTATGCTCGAGATATCGTCAAAGGCGCCGTCCGTGCCGGCAAAGTCGGTCATTTTGTCAAGGCGTACCCCTGCGGGGTCGGTCAGCAGGCATACGGCCGCCGCAATGCAAATGATAACTGCGGATATTACGAGCCAAAATGCGGGTTTCTTGTAATTCAAAATATTTTTCACCCTTTCTTTAACTCCGACCTCCCCGAACGCTATCGGGCAGGCGGCTGCGGTGCGCCTCGGGGCGCTGCAATCGAGCAGTGCCTGCGAATAGGCGCATTTTTTGTCGCTTCCGAGGTCTTTTATCACCCGTTCGTCGCATGCAATCTCAATGTCACGGCAAAGCAGGGCGTATGAGAGCCAGCAGAGCGGGTTGAACCAGTGCAGCGCAAGCGCGGCAAAGGCTGCGGGCTTCAGCAGGTGGTCTTTGCGGGCGAGATGCGCTCTCTCATGGGCGAGCACAAGCTCACGTTTTTCGCCGTCCATATCAGACGGTAGATAAATCTTCGGCCTGATAACGCCGAGGATGAACGGGGAGCTTACCGAGTCGCACAGCAGGATGTTGCCCTCGAGCGGTGCGGTCATTGCGACCTTTTTACGCAGCCTGACGTAGCTGACAGCGGCGCAGATAAGAGTTGCGACAACGCCTGCAAGCCATATCACGGCGAGAATCTCGGTCAAATTCACCGTTGACGCGGCAGCTTGCGGCGCCTTTGTCACGGCGGGCAGGCTTGGACTCGGGCTCGGGCTCGGCACGGCAGCGGGCGTAATAACGCTCTCGGCGGCCCTTGCAATCACCCGATCGGTCGGGCTGAAGCTTGGCACAAGGCTGAAAATGCTCCTGAATGAGAGCGGGCAAAGCAGCCGCACGGCGGTCAGCGCCCACATAAGGCAGATAAGCGAGCGCGGGGCTTTTTTGAGCAACGCCCGCAGCAGCGCTACGGCAAGCATCATCCATGTTGCCGCCATGCTCATGTCGAGCACCTTGAGGAATACCTCGGTAAGCGAATTCATAAAGCCGCCCATTACCGCACCTCCTTCGCCTCGTCTATCATGCGCTGGATGGTGTCAATCTCTTTGTCGGTCAACTTTTTGCGGCTTGAGAATGCCGCTATAAAAGCGGGCAGCGAGCCGCCAAATACTTCGTCCACGAATTTTGCGCTCTGCATACCGTGGAGTTGCTCCTTGGTTATCAAAACGGTGACGGTGCTGTCCTCGGTCTTGAATATGCCGTTGTCGCAGAATTTTCTGAGTGCGGAGTAGACGGTGGGGCGCTTCCAATTCAGCTGAGCGGCGCAGCGCTTGACAAGCTCGCCCGTGGATATCGGGGCGTTGCTCCAGACAATGTCGGCGAATTTCTCGTCAACCGCGCCGAGCTTTAATTCGTTCATATTATCGTCTCCTGACTGTCGGTAGCCTACCAACAATTATAGTTTACAGCCTACCGACACTTTTGTCAAGCCCTTTTTGCAAAAAAATACAGCGCCTCTTTTGTGAAGAAGCGCTGTAAGCGGTTTAATTGCGTGAGAGCGTCTCATGCTCCCAATTTTTCATGAATTCAAGCTGCTCCGGGGTGTGAAGCCAATGCTCGCCGCCCGGCATTACGGTCAGCGTGCAGGGGTTTGCGGCAATGAAGCCGTCGATGACCCTGCGGGGGATAGTCTCGTCGCATTTGCCGTAGAGGATATCCGTCACGCCCTCGGCGGAGACGGGGTGGCTGCGGGCATAGCAGAGATAATCCCATGAGAGGGTTTGACCGAATTCGGTCGGTATCTCTTCCTCGGCCTCAAGGCTCTCCTCGCTCACGCCCGCAAGCTGTATCAGGCCGCTTATCATATCTACCATGTCGAGCAGGGGAGAGACGAGCAGGCGGCGTTCGAGCCGCTCGCCCTTGAATGCGAGCAGAGAGAACCACGAGCCGATGCTGGTGGCTCTGAGAGATATGCTCTGCCAATTCGCCTTTGCGTATTGCATTACTTTTTGCAGCTCGGGTACGACCTCCCAAGGCAGCAGCTTTACGCCGTCCTGCCTGCCGCCGTGCTCGGGAAGGTCGATAGCGAGCACCTGCCAACCGAGCGGATTTGCGACCTCGGCAAAGCGCTCCGCCTCCTCCTTGCAGCCGAATTGACCGTGAACAAAGAGGAATACTTTATCGGATCTTTCGCCGTAAAGCACGGTGGGGATACCGCTGATATCAAAAAATTCTTTCATAATTCATTAGTTGCAGCTGAGATTTGAGAATATCTCAGCGCCTTTCTTTTTGCACCATACAAAGAGTATGACGCTGATTATCAAGCTGAGCGCCGCTATGCAGCCGAGGTAGGCTGCGGCGCCGAGGTGGTATGCGAAGAAGAAAAACGGGAGCGCGATGACTGCGCAGTATGCCCAGCCGCCGAACATGGCGAACATAACGCTGCCGCCCTGCTTTATCGGGGTTATCTCGTTTGTCCAGGTGAGATTCGGCATTTTAAGACCGAGGACGAGGCCGAATACCGCGGCGAGGAGCGTGTATATTGCGATGATCGCAATAGTTATGAGTGATTCGGCAAGGGCCATCTTCAGCGTGAAAACGCCGCAGAGCGTGCAGAAGAGGGCGGGTACGCCCGAGAGAAGTATCTGCACCTTGAGCTTCGCCTTGAGCACCTGCCAAGCGTTGACAGGCAGGGACTGTGCGAGCCATATCGACTTGCCCTCGAGCGATATCGAGGGGGCTGTGATGTCTATCGCCGAGATCATGGCGCATATCGCGGCGCACAGAAGCACGGGCACGGTGTCGGGCTGCTCGACGAACGCAGATTTAAGCACTTCGCCGAGATAATTGCCCTTGATGAGCAGCGCAACGCCGCCGATGAACAGGAAGACAATGCCGAGGCCGCAGTTGAGCATATAGCTCGGGCTGGCGGTGAAGCGGCGCATCTCTTTGCCGAAGAGGGCGGAGGATACGCTCTTGACCTTTTCGGCTTTTTCTTTGTAAACCGTCTTTGTAGCTTTGGCGGTCGATGTGGCTATGCCGATGAAGCTGCGTGAGAGCAGGAACCACAGCAGAGCCGTGAGCACGGCGACTATGACGGTCACGACGACGGCTGCTGTTATATAACCCTCGCCCATGCGGCCGAGGAAATAGAGCGGGTATGCCGAAGCCTTAATCTTTGCGCCGTAGGTTGAGACGTTGACGATAAGATCCTGGATAATATCCTGAGCCTTGAAGGATATAAAGTAGTATACGCCGAAGAACAACAGCGAGACAAGCACGGTGATGAAGCTCTTATTCTTGAGCTTGAGGCTTACCTTGGCTACCACCCAGCCGAGCAGGCATGAGAGCAGCATGACTATCACCGAGACGAGCAGCGCAAGCACCAGTGAGCAGACCACTGCGGCTGCGCCCGGGGCGGCGATGACCCAATAGACTATTATTGCGGGCAGCATCACGACCTCGGAATACATAAGACCGATCAGATAAACGCCCAGCAGGCGGGAAATCATGATGTAGCGCACGGGTATCGGCATTGAGAGCAGCAGGTCGTTATCCTTTGAGAGATAAAGCCCGGAGTAGGTGTTGAATACGCTGCCGAATGCGCCGAGGGCTATGGCGATAAGGCTCATTATCGTGAAGTAGAGCCAGCCCGCTCCCGCAATGACCATGGGCTCGCACATGGATATCGACAGATAGGTGAATATGCCGCCGAGCACGCCGACCATGAGTATGACGTATATGGCGAAGAACATTGTCGTTGATGCTTTCGAGCGCTTTTTGTTCTTCTTTGCGTCGTAGAAATAGCTGCGAAATATCTCCGTCATTTGCTTGTGAAGCAGAGTTTTGAGCATTATTCTCCCTCCAATTCAAGGAATACTTCCTCGAGCGAATCGTCGCCCTTGACCTCCTCCATGGTGCCTGAGCGGATGAGCTTGCCCGCTTTGATTATGGCAACCTTGTCGCAGAGCTTCTCGGCGACCTCAAGCACATGGGTGGAGAAGAATATTGCGCCGCCGTTGTCACAGACCTCGCGCATCATGCCCTTGAGCAGATGGGCCGCCTTGGGGTCAAGGCCGACAAACGGCTCGTCCATGATGATCAGCTTCGGATCGTGTATCCATGCTGAGATGATGGCGAGCTTTTGCTTCATGCCGTGTGAATAGGAGGCTATCGGCTGAGCAAGGTCGGCGGTCAGCTCAAATATGTCGGCGTATTTGTGTATGCGCTCCATTCTCTCCGCCGAGCCGATGCCGAATATATCTGCGATGAAGTTCAGATACTTGATGCCCGTCATGTATTCATACAGGTCGGGGTTATCGGGGATATAGGCTATCTGCTTTTTGCAGGTGAGGGGGTCAGCCTTGATGGAGGTGCCGCATATTGTGATCTCGCCCTCGTCAAAATTCTGAATGCCGACAACGGATTTGAGCGTGGTGGTCTTGCCGGCGCCGTTGTGGCCGATGAAGCCGTAGATCTCGCCCGGGGCGATGTGAAGCGAGAGGTCGTCAACGGCCTTTTTCTCGCCGAATGTTTTTGTAAGGTGTTCGATTTTAAGCATAATAATTCTCCAATCGGTTTAGTGATTTTTGTCTTTTCGGTAGCCCTCAATGACATCGGAAAAGACCTTGAAGCGGTCATAATTATTCTCTGTGAAGCCGGGTATCTGCTTGATGGCTCTGCACATGGCGACGCTGAAGCCGGTGATTATGTTGCTTATCTCCTCATCGGAGTAGGGGCAGCCGCCCGTGACTATCAGCGTTGCGATGCTGTGGCCGACAAGGCACATATTGCGGAAATACCGCTCGGCCTCGGCGGCGGTCATGTCATATATCCGCATTATCGGCTCGCTCAGCTGCTCGAAGGAATGGGTCGTCGACTCGACCGCGCCGTTTTTGCCGTCGTGTGTCGGGGTGAGGAACAGCAGCCTGTAAAGCTCCGGCTCCTCCTTTGCGAATTTGATATGCTGCATTCCGAAGCCGTAGAACGGTATCTTCATGCTGAGCCCTATCGCCGTGTAGCGGTCATACAGCGCCATGGCGGCGGCGCGGACCTCTCTCTTTGCCTCCTCCATCGTGTTGAAGCAAGTGAATACCGGCTGAGTCGATACCCCCAGCTCGTCGGCAATAGCCCTTGCGGTTAGGGCGGATATGCCCTTGGCTTTAACAACGCTCAGAGCCGCCTGAACCATCTCGCCTCTCGTGAATTTAACTCTCGGCGCCATTTCATCATCCTCTCCGCGAGAATTAACATGAATTCATTGATATATATCGAGCGATATATATCTAACGGTGTTTATTATACAATATTCGAGCCTCTGTGTCAATAGTATTCTTAAACTGTAACTGTTTTGTAATAAAAGAACTCCGAGGCTGGCATTTTATTGCAGACCTCGGAGAGATAATTATTGAGTTTTAACTTTCTTTTTCGCATACGGAGCAGATATAGCCGTCCGCAATGCTTATGAATTTGCAGGTGAAGCCCGGCTCGGAGCAGCGAATATCGTCGCCGTTCACGGTGAATGTGACGCTCTTAATATCCGAGCCTATCCCCGTGCCGACGCACTTGAAATACGCCTCCTTCAGAGTCCATATCTCAAAGAGCCGCCTCTGATCGCCGCCGATGTATTCAAGCTCCTCTGCCGACGCAAAGCGCTTCGCCGCATCGGGGCGTATCTCGCGCACGGCCTCGATATCAATGCCGACGGGTTTGTCAGATACGGCGCATACGGCGATATCGCCGCTGTGGCTGAGGTTGAATTCCATGCCGTCCGTTATCGGCTTGCCGTGCTCGTTTTTGCCGAATTTCACCTCGGCGGGGGATAGCCCCAGAGCCTCGGCCGCCGCGGTGCGGCAGAGGTGGTCGGCGGCGATACGCAGGCTTCGCTTATCCGCCTGCTGCATACGGTTTATCTCGCGTTGCTTATTTTCGTCCACCTCGAGCAGCCACTCGGCGAGCAATTCGTCGTTTATTTCGGCGGAGTTTATGAATGTTATCTTCACCTCAGCAGTTCGCCCCGATATATGCGGCGAGCTTGCCGACGGTGTCGCATCTCCTGAAATCATCAGCCCCGATCTTAACGCCGAATTCGTCATAGAGATCGTCGCCGAAGCATACAAGGTCAAACGACGACATTCCCAGCTCGCTCTTGATGCGGGTGTCGGGGGTTATCTCATCGTCGGGCTCAACATAGTTAAGGATGATATCGACAATTTTCTCAAGCATATATATCTACCTCGTCTTCCTTTATTTCATCAAGAATCTCACCGACGGTGATGCCCGTGTTCCGAGTGCCGAGCAGTATGGATTTTATCAGCTTGTTGTGGAATATGCCAAGCTCGTTGATGGGGTTGTTTTTTGTCCTGTATTCGTAGTTGAAGTCAAGCCCTGCGTCGTTGCTGCGATGCATGACGGTCAGATAAAGATTCTGCATTGAAGCATCGTTGTTATACCAGAAACCTCGACTTGAGTCACGCATTTTTTCATCAAGGCAAGGCACGGGCATATAGGGCTGGTATGAGAAGCTCATGCTCTCATAAACATCGTGCGTTTCGTTGCCCATTGCCTTGTGGCGGACAGCGATAGCCTCGAGCGAGCTGAGGTTTGAGTGCTCAAAGACCTCGTTCTGCGCCTGCTCAATGACCTTGAGCGCCTCAAGGAAAGTCATCTCGGGCTTAACAATGCTCCTCATTGAGAAGAAGTGCATCCTCATGCCGCCGGATTTTTTCTCGAGCAGCGTAGCTCTGCGGTTGACCATCAGTTTGAAGGAAACGTCCTCCTCGTTGTCGTTGAAGGAGGAGAGGGCGCAGCGCAGACCCATCATCATTACACAGGGAACGGAAAGGCCTTTTTCGGCGCAGAGGGACATTATCTTTTCCGAGGTCTCCTTGCTCAGGCTGTATCTGAGAGTTTTGGAGGAGGGGTCGTCGCCGTCGTGGACGGAGGCGATACGCAGGTCGGGTTTGTTCTCTCTTATCCTCTGCTCGATAAGCCTGCTCGGGCGAACATAATCGGTGTATATCGCCTCGGGGCGGTCTGTTATCGTGCTGACCCAATAGGCAATATCCTCATCGTGACGGTCGGATTCGGCGTAGGCGAATTCCCTCTCAAGGCATTCGAAATATGAGCGCATCGGCTTCGGGTAGGGCTTGCCGTATTTCTTGCTCAGATATATCGCCATTATGTCGCTGATAAGCATTTTTGAGGAATAGCCGTCGAAGCCGAGGTGGTGCAGCTTCAAGTAAATGCCGTTGTAATCATTCTCAAGATGAATTATCTTTATCTGATGCAGAGGTGCGTCTGCAAATGTGTCGATGAGTGAATGCCCGCGCTCCTTGATGAATTCGTGTGCCTCATCCCACGGCATATTTGAGAGATCCTCCTCCTCGATCTCAATGCCCGCTTCGTCCGCAAGATACTGAACGACCTTAAAGAGAGGGTGCTTCGCAAAGCGCAGGCGCATAACGTCGCAGCGGTCGATCGCCTCAAGAACGGCCTCCTTCATCACTTTACTGTCAAATTCACCTTGGAAATAGTAGCCGGTGCAGATATTCAGCACCGGCACATGGTTGCCGTATTGGATAGAAAGATAAAGCATGAGCTGCTGCGCCGGGGTGAGCGGATAGGATTCCACCGTCCTGCCGTCGGGCAAGGTATATTCCAACATATGTATTCCTCCGATTTATAAAAGTATAATAGCTTTAATACTCTATTTTAACCGCGGTGCGTTTTATCTTGCCCGTTGTGGTCTTCTCAAACGGTTTGTCACGCAGGCGGATCTCGGCTATCCTGCGCTCCTCCGGCTCGCTCTCATTGAGCTGCTCTGCCTTCGATTCAAGGTAATTCTTGATATCGCTAACACCGGCGGCATAGGCGTATTCGGAGTCGGGGAATATCTCGGCAACTATCCTGTCCTTATCGCCGTAAACAACAATCTCTTTGACGACTTTTTCATCGGCGAATTTATTCTCCAGCATCTCGGGCGATACGTTTTCGCCGTTTGAGAGGATTATCAGATTCTTGAGCCTGCCCGTGACATAGATGTGGTCGCTCGAGGTTATCCTGCCGAGGTCGCCAGTCTTGAGGTAGCCGTCCTCGGTGAATACTTTTGCAGTCTCCTCGGGCTTTTTGTAGTAGCCCATCATCACCGAGCTGCCCTTGACCTGTATTTCGCCGTCAACTATCCTCACGTCGCCGATGCTTCGCAGTATCTTTCCGCTGGAGTCCTTGCATTCGTCGCCGAAATCCGCCGTCGATATCTTCGGGCTGACCTCGGTCATGCCGTAGCCCTGGCGCAGCATGATACCGTGCTTCTCATAATCGGCTACAAGGCCCTTGCCGAGGGCCGCTCCGCCGACGGCTATCCACTTGAAATTATCGCCGAATACCAGCTCGGCAGCCTGCCTGTCGGTCAGCTCGGGGTACTTCTTGTGGAGCATATGCACCTTTTTGATAAGCGTGTCGCATATCATCGGCACGGCTCTCATCGTGGTGGGCTTGAATGTCGCAAGGCTCCTGCCGATATTGCTTATCTCACCGTTGAGGCATACGGTGATGCCGTCAAGCAGGGGCTTGAAATAATCGCAGGAGATGCAGAATATATGATGCATCGGCAGCACCGAGAGCATCACGTCGTTCGGGTCGAGCGCAAGCTCGGTATAAGTGACGTTTGATATCAGATTTCTTGACGAGAGCATTACTCCCTTGCGTACCCCCGTTGTGCCTGAGGTGTAGATTATGGCGGCGCAGTCGTTGGGGTCAAGCTCGACCTCCGAGAGGGGAGCGTAGTCGGAATTCTCGCAGTATTCCGAATAGATAGAAGCAAAGTGCTCGGCGTCGCCCATATTTACAACCGTCTTGAGCTGCGGGCATTTCTCGGCTATCTCCTTTGCCCTCTCATCAAAATCCGCCTCATAAAAGAGCGCCTCAACGTCACCGTCGGCAAAAAGCTCGCACGCCTCCCTGACCGAGATATTAGGCGCAAACGGCACAAAGACGTTGCCGCTCACGAGCGTGCCCGTCAGGGCGGTGATATATTCATAGGTGGTCTTGCCTATGACGGCTATATGCATCCTGCGGGGGCAGATCGAGCGGATGTAGCGGCTCAGCGCAAGGCTGTTTGACCTCAGCTCGCTAAAGCTCTTCTCCGTTATCCGGTCTCCTTCAAGATATTTGATAAAGGGCTTGTCGCCGTATCTCTCGGCGGCAAGGTCGATAAGGTCGCGCACGGTGTTGACCTTTGCGTAATATTCCAGTCTGTTCTGCTCAGAAGCCATCTTTTGTCCTCCGTGGATTTTTTTGATAGGATGAATATAGCACTTTAGGCGAGAAAGTGTAAATATGCAATTACTTCATTTGTCTGAAGAAACCGATAAAATCATATAAAAAGCACCCGATTTGTTAGACATTATTGAATATTGTCTGACAAATCGGGCGGAGTTTGAGCTTATTCGGCGTTGTGCTCCCGCTGCTTTGAGAGGTATTCCGAGCCGAGAGTGCCCGCGCATACGAGCACCCCGAGCGGCCTCGAAGCGGCGAGCAGCTTCTCACTCATGTCAACGCAGGGGTAGTAGTCGAGCAGCCTGCCTGCCCCGAAGTAGAGTAAGGTGGACGCAGCCACCGCCGCTGCGGTCAGCAGCCCGCCGATGATAAGTATCCGCCTCGCGGGGCGGTGAAGCTCTGACAGTATCTTTTTCATTGTGACACCTCCGATATGATTATACTTCAAGGCGGCGGTGCGCTTCAATTCAAAAATTTTGCCAGCAATGGGTGTGAATTATAAATATGCCCTTGAAAAACCGTTAGATTTTTGATATACTGAAAAAAGACAAAGCTCAAAGGAGTGTTATTGCCATGAAATGTCCGTTTTGTTCCTGCGAAGAGAGCAAGGTTATAGATTCCCGCCCCACCGATGAGGGCGAGCGCATCCGCCGCCGCCGTGAATGCATCAACTGCGGCAAGAGATTCACCACCTATGAGGTCATCGAGAGCGTGCCCGTCATCGTAGTCAAAAAGGATCGCTCAAGAGAGGTCTTTGACCGCAACAAGCTCTTCAACGGTATGCTCAGGGCTTGCGAGAAGCGCCCCGTGGCACTTGAGGATATTGAGAAGTCGGTCGATTATATCGAGACGGCTCTTCAGAATTCGCTTGACCGTGAGGTCACCTCGGTGAAGATAGGCGAAATGGCTATGGACAGGCTCAAGGAGCTGGACGAGGTCGCCTATGTCCGCTTTGCCTCAGTTTACAGGCAGTTTAAGGATATCAATACTTTCATGGATGAGCTTGCAAAGCTCCTCAGTGAGAAATAAACACATGGATCGGGCTTCGTGTTGCCGATGCGAAGCCCTGTTTCTTTTTGTATTTTTATATTAACGGAGTTCGGTTGTATGAAAAGACTGATTTGCCTGCTCCTTGCCGTGCTTATGCTCTGCCTCTGCTCCTGCGGGGGTGGTAAAACACAGACCACGGTCAAGACGGCGGGGATGCTCAATATTACGAACAGCGATAAGACCTATCTCGGCTGCCGCTCAAGATATAATTCGGTGCTGACCGCGGTCGAGGAGAAGGTCAATGTGCTTGAGGAGCAGCACAATGCCGAGATAAGGCAAAAAAACAGCTTCGATTATTTCCTGCAAAGCGATTATATTCTTACCACCTTTGAACCCTTTCAGTGCGGCGCAATATCGCTGACCGACCGCTTCGACGGCGATATGACCGACGAGCGCGCCAAAGAGGAATATAAGCTTGAGAGCGCGGGGATGGATGTTGAATTCACCTCCAAGGGCGGCAGCGAATATATGCTGCGTTTTGTCTCCGAGGGGCTTACAAAGAGCTACTCCGCGGAGTATGATAAGAAGAACGACGCTTTCCGTTTCATTTTCACCGCCGACGAGGATTCGAGCGGCAAGATGAGCGAATTTCTTGAGTTCGCGAGGACTGCCGACGGGGTCTATCTCATTCAGAGCAGCAAGGCGAGGTGCTTTGTCAGCTTTGATTCGGACGGCAATATCGTCTCATTCTGCTGCGCCGAGCTTGACACGGGCAGCTATTCGATTGACGAAAGCGTTTATCCCGACCCGGATTTCATGGGCTCCGCAGCCGAGAGTTGGGCGACCGCGAGGGGCGAGGATGCCTGCGTGCGCCTGCATTCCTTCAGCGACGGCGTGCTTGTGCATAAGGACAGAAGCAGCGGCGAGCTTAAGACGGTCGAGATGATAGCCGCCGATTACGCCTCCGCATTTTACGGGCAATAATTATGGATTTTGATGTTAAAAAAGAGACTCTGCGCTTCCTTGACAAAGCGGGGATAGAGTATGAATTATTTGAGCATGAGCCGGCTTTCACGCTCGAGCAATGCGCGTGGGTCGAGAAGCTCACGGGTGCAACGGTCTATAAGAACCTGCTGCTGTGCCCGAGCAACGAGAGTGAATTTATCCTGCTTGTGATGGGCGGCGATAAGCAGTTCGTGACAAAGGATATCTCAAAGAAGCTCGGCACATCGCGGCTTTCCTTTGCAAAAAGCGAGCGTATGACCGAGCTACTCTCAACTCAGCCCGGTTCGCTGAGTATACTCAGTCTGATTTTTGATAAGCAGCGCCGTGTGCGCCTTGCTGTTGACAGCAGAGCGCCGAGGGGCGAATACTTCTGCTGCCACCCTTGCGACAACAGCGCCACTCTTAAGCTGAAGACTGCCGATATATTCGGCCGGTTGCTTCCGATGCTCGGCGTCCGGCCGCAAGTGATAGATATATAAAGGATAAAATATGAAGAATTATGACCTCATGATAATAGGTGGGTGCGCTTCGGGGCTTGCGGCTGCGATAAATGCTAAGCGGCTGGCTCCCGAGGCTCGCATTGCCGTTGCCGAGAGGCTGCCGAGGGTCGGCAAAAAGCTGCTCGCAACGGGCAACGGGCGCTGTAACCTGACCAATATCCATGCCCTCGGGCATGAATATAAGAATCGTGAGTTTGCGCTGACTGCGTTGAAAAAGTACCCGCCCGAGAGAGTGGTGGATTTCTTCGCGACGCTCGGTCTACTTTGCCGCACTGACGGCGAGGGCAGGGTGTATCCGAGGAGCAACGCCGCTTCGTCGGTGCTCGACGCGCTGAGATTTGAGGTCGAACGGCTTGGAGTCGAGGTGCTCTGCGATACGCCCATAAATTCAATCAAAAAGAACGGTCAGAAATTTATTATTAATAATTCGTTTGTCGCCGACAGGGTCATGATTGCCTGCGGGGGCAGATCGTCACCGTCACAGGGCTCCGACGGCAGCGGCTATGCGCTTGCCGAGATGCTCGACCATAAGGTGACGGAGCTTAGACCCGCGCTTGTGCCGCTTGTTGCTGCTGACCCCGCCGAGGTTCGCCCGCTCAAGGGGATAAGAGCTGCCAACGTGTCTCTGCGGCTTGAATCGGGCGGTAAAAGTGCTTCTTCGCAAGGCGAAATACTTTTCACCGACAGCGGCATATCTGGCATTGCGGCAATGGAGCTTGCCTCGCACATAGCTGACAAGCAAAAAGCCTTTACACATATTGATTTCATTCCGGAGCTTGATTTGAAGGCTCTTACAGAGTATATCTGCGGTTTGAGACATATCAAGGGTGAACGGCCGCTCGACGACCTGCTTTCGGGCATTCTTGTGAAGCAACTGGGTGTGCAAATTTGTAAAGCGTGTATACTTTACAAGGGCGACAGAAAGATAAAAACGCTGACGGACGGCGAGTGCACCGCAATAGCGTGTAAAGTGAAAGACTATACAGTTGCCGTTTCAGGCGTTAAGGGGTTCAACGATTCCCAAGTTACGAGCGGCGGCGTTAATGTAGGCGAGATCGACCCCGCCACAATGCAGTCGCGCCTTGTTAAAGGGCTGTATTTTGCGGGCGAGATAATTGATGTTGACGGCGGCTGCGGCGGCTTCAATCTGCAATGGGCATGGGCCTCGGGGCTGCTTGCCGGTGAATCGGTATTCGGGAGATAATCTGATGATAAAAATTAGCGAAATTAAACTGCCGCTTGACAGCGATGAAAAGGAGCTTCGCACCGCCGCCGCAAAGGCGCTGCGCTGCAAGGAGGAGAGGATAACCTCTCTGCGTATCGCCAAAAAAGCGGTGGATTCAAGAAAAAAGGATAACGTATTCTTTGTCTACAACGTCTATGCCGAGGTCGATTCCGACGAGGCGGCTATAATCGCTCATTCAAGGAATTCCAAGGTCGAGGCATATACCGAGTATAAGTACGTCATGCCTCCTGTCAGGCGCAAGAGCACTCTCAGACCCGTCATCGCGGGCTTTGGCCCCGCGGGCTTTTTCGCTGCGCTTACCCTTGCGAGAGCGGGACTCAGACCTATAGTCCTTGAGCGCGGTGCGGATGTCGATACCCGCACGCAAAAGGTCAATGTTTTTTGGACTCAGCGCAAGCTCGACACCGAGAGCAATGTGCAATTCGGCGAGGGCGGCGCAGGTACTTTTTCCGACGGCAAGCTCACCACGGGCATCAAAGACCCGCTCTGCCGCAAGGTGGTCGACGAGCTGATTGCACACGGAGCCCCCGAGGAGATAGGCTATTCCTCAAGGCCGCATATAGGCACCGACCGTCTCGGCGCTGTAGTTAAGGCTTTCCGTGAGGAGATAATTGCCCTCGGCGGTGAGGTGCGCTTCAACTGCCGATTGACCGATATTATAACCGCAAACGGCGTTGTGCAGGGCGTCACCTGCGTGCACGACGGCAGCGCAGAGGATATCGAGACCGATACCCTGCTTCTCTGCATAGGGCATTCCGCCCGCGATACCGTCAAAATGCTTTATGATAAGGGCGCGGATATAATTCAGAAGCCTTTCTCTGTCGGCGTGCGTATCGAGCACCCGAGAGAACTTATAGATAAGGCGCAATACGGCTCGTTTGCGGGGCATCCCGCCCTCGGCGCGGCCGATTATAAGCTCGCCTGCCACCCCGAGCACGGCAGGGGAGCATATACGTTCTGTATGTGCCCCGGCGGCACTGTCGTCGCCGCTGCTTCGGAGGCGGGTCATGTGGTCGTCAACGGCATGAGCGAATATGCCCGTGACGGCGAGAATTCAAACTCCGCCCTGCTCGTAGGCATTGAGCCGGGCAATTTCGGCAGCGATCATCCGCTTGCGGGCATCGAGCTGCAAAGAAAGATAGAGAGCACCGCATTCAAACTCGGCGGCGGGGATTACAGCGCCCCGTGCCAGACAATAGGCGATTTCTTAAATAATACGCCGTCGAAGAAGCTGTCGTTTGTGAGGCCCACCTGCGCTACGGGCGTTACCCCCGGCGACATCCGCAAGGTGCTGCCCGAGAAGGTCACGGATACCATGGCTCAGGCGATCGTCAAAATGGACAGGAGCCTCAAGGGCTTTGCGCTGCCCGACGGTGTGCTTACGGCGCCCGAGACCCGCAGCTCCGCACCTGTCAGGATTTTGCGCGACGAGCTTTATCAGTCCAATATCCGCCGCCTTTACCCCTGCGGCGAGGGTGCGGGATATGCGGGCGGCATAGTTTCCGCCGCCGTTGACGGCATCCGCTGCGCCCATGCAGTGCTGGAGGATGAGAGGGACGAATGGTGAAGCTCGAGAAGCTGAGCGACAGGGAGCTGGCGCTCAGAATGTCAAAATATATTGCCGACCTTGAGAGCATAAAGCTGCGGGCGGAGTATTATTCCCTCGCCGACGGCTGCTGTAAGGAGAAGAACGAGCTTGCCGCCGACTATGCCCGAGTGCGCGATTTCCTGCGTGAGGAGGCTCGAATTCTCAGCTTTATGCAGGAGAAAATGAGCGCCCTGCTGCGGGATAAATACGCCCCGAGCGTTGTTGAAGCGGCGGCGTGGGGCATGTATGCCGACCCTGAGCGTCAAAGCGGCGAATTTCTCAAGAGCGTCGACGATACGCTCGCAAGGCTTACAAAATACTATTCATATGATTATTGGCGAATAATCGCCGAGATGTAAAAACGGCTGCATTACCATAGCGGAAATGCGGCCGTTCGTTCATATTATATTCTTGACTTCGTTCAAATCCGTTATCTCATAGTCTATTCTCAATCCGTCGGGGCGCTCGTCATGCTCGGGATTGTACCAGCAGCAGAGGATGCCTGCGTTGTTGCCGCCCCTGATGTCGCTCGTGAGCGAGTCGCCGACTATCATCACGTCGCCGCCGTCATAGCTGCCTATCTCGGCGAAAACGGTGTCAAAGAATTCTTTCCTCGGCTTCTCATACCCGACAGAGTCTGAGATAAAAACTCCGTCCAGCAGCTCGCCGAAGCCCGAGCGGGTCAGCTTCCTGCTCTGCGCCACGGCGGTGCCGTTTGTGACAGCGTATTGCTTCACTCGGCTCTTGAGCGATTTGACCAGCTCAAAGGAGTTGTCACAGTATTCTATCGTGTCGCCGAGGCGCTGCTGATACTCGGCGTTAAGGGCGTCGATATCGCTGAATTCAATGCCTTCTGAGGCAAAAAATTCCGCAAAACGCCCGTGCAGCACGGCGGGCTTGTCTATCTCGCCCGCTTCAAGCATTTTCCAGTATTTTTTGTTTATCTGAGAGTACCGGGCTATCATCTCGTCGGTGCATTCGCCGATGCCGAATTGAGAGAAGCACGCTCTTATAGCATTCTTCTCGGCGGCAAGGAAGTTCAGCAGTGTGCCGTCGATATCCCACAGTATTACCTTTATCATAACAGCCTCCGCACGGATTGATGATAAAATTATCGCATATTTTCCGCGATTTTTCAAGTAAATTGAAAAAAATCAGGCTTTTTGTGTGACCTTTGCTCCCGAAATCGGTGTATTAGGGTGAGGGACGGAAGCAGAAAGGAGACAGCCATGGATGATTTGTGCATTTTAGAGCTTTATGCCGAGCGCTCGGAGGCAGCGATCAGGCAGACCGATGAGAAATACGGGCGATATTGCCGCCGCATCGCCTATGATATCCTGCTCATCGACGGCACATATTACGCCGCCGTGCTTAGGGATGAGAGCGGCTACCGCAGCATAAACGAATGAGCCGAAGCCGCCGTGTGACCGAAGTCGTGCGGCGGCCTTCACTTTTTCCCCCGCCTCGGCATAGCATGATAGAGAAACGGGGGAGATATAATGGATTTTGACAGCTTTGTGAAGAAATACGAGGGTAAGGAGACGGATATCGACGGCGCCGCGGGTGTGCAGTGTGTTGACCTGTCAAAGGCTTATCTGCTCGACGTATTCGGCATACCGATGTTTTCTGTAACGTCGGCGAAGAATTATTATGAGAAATTCAGCAGCTATCCGGAGCTGAAAGGCAAATTCGTCCGCATACCCAACACGGCGGATTTCATACCGATGAAGGGCGATATCGCCGTGTGGAATTCGAGCAAGGGCGGCGGCCACGGTCATGTGGCGATATGCACGGGCGAGGGGACTACGAGCTATTTCTATTCGTTTGACCAGAACTGGATAGTGAAGAAATGTGTGAAGGTCTATCACGATTATAAGGGCTTCCTCGGCGTGCTCAGGGCGACGGACAGATCGCCGATAATCGGCAGTGCGGCGCAGAATAAATACTATCCGAAGTACGGCGGCAATTCGGGCAGCCTTGTGGATGCGCTTGTGAGCGTCGGGGTGAATGCGTCGTTTTATAACCGCAGGATAATCGCAAAGGCGAACGGGATAGACCCGTATATCGGCACCGCAAAGCAGAATACCGAGCTGCTGCTGTTGATGCGTCAGGGCAGGTTGATAAGACCGGCTTGAATGCGGCGATAGCTTGAGGAGACGGCGCAAATAACAGCAAAAGCCGGGGCTGTCGTATTATGACAGCCCCGTCGGGTCATACGGATTTATTTGTTAGGGTTGAACCAATGATGGAAGTGCTTATGGAGCCAGGGGAAGAGGATGTTGGTGCCGATATTGCCGAAGATGATGAATCCGAATGTCTTTGCAATGCCTCTGAAGAAGGCGTTGATATTGTGGAGAGTGTTGCAGGCTCCGCAATCGTCGCCGTCGACGTGCGGGAAATACTTATGGCAGCCCGCAGTGCCGCTGACATATCTGAATTCTTCCTTGTTGCAGGAGGTGCAGAATCTTCTCTCCTGTCTCTCGGTGAAGAAGCCCGCTTCCTTACTGGTAGCCCATTCGCTCCAGGTGTGGCTCCTGCCGTCCGCCTTTTCGAGCACCTCGCCGCAGGTGAGGCATATCTGATCGTCAACGCAGGTTGCGGCGGGGCCGGGTTTGTGGCCGAGGGCAGCGATGCGTCTGCTGTCAATTACGATGTTGCAGCGGGTGCAAGTCAGGTGCTCCTCGCCGTCGGTCACACAGGTCGCTTCAAGCACGGTGGTCCAAACGCCCGCGGTGTGGCCGAGGGCAGGGATGGTTTCGGAATTGATAACGCCCTTGCAGTCGGTGCAGGCCTGTATCTTTTCGCCGTCACGCTCGCAGTCGGCCTCGCGGATAACTACCCATGCGCCGAGCTGATGTGCGTGAGGTTCAATAACCTGAGGCTCGCCGAGCAGAGCGCCGCAAAGCGCGCAGGTCTGCTGCTTGAGGCCGGGCTCGGTGCAGGTGCAGTCCTTGGTTATCTCCCACTTGCCGGGGACATGCTCTTCTTTCTCGATCCTCTCGGTCTTGAGGACGGCGCTGCAGATGGAGCATACATATTCTTTCCTGCCGTATTTAACGCAGGTAGCTTCTTCGACGGTCTTCCAATACGCAGCGTGGCCGTGAGCGGGTATCACTTTGCTGTTCAGCAGCTCGCCGCATACTGAGCAATACTGCTGCATTTCGCCGTCGCGCTCGCAGGTGGCGTCGCTTATCTTTTCCCATTTGCCGGGGGTGTGAGGCTCGATGGGGGTTTCCTGCCTTGAAATTTCTTTCTTACAAACGGCGCAGATTATCACCTTTTCGCCCGCGTGCTTGCAGGAGGCGGGGGTGGTGGTAGTCATCGGTACATGGTCAAGTAGGTCGGTCTCCCTGACATCCATCAGTCTGCCGCACACGGTGCAGTAGCAGACTTCTTCGCCGTGCTCGGTGCAGGTGGCTCTCGCGGAGCGCCTCCACGGGCCTGCGGAGCAGTTGTGATCCTTGCCCGTTTCGGTCACGTTGACCCTGAGCATCGGGGTGGAGGAGAGGTCGGCGTTGGTGATCTTGACAGAATTATCGTCTACCGATGAATAGAGGGTCTCGTCAATGAGGAACTTAACATAATATGTGCCGGGCTTTGAAGCGGTGAAGGTCTGATAATTCGAGACCTCAGCGACCTCTGCGCCGTCGACGGAGTCGAGCACGTTGCCGTCTGCATCGGCAAGCACCCATTCGCCGCCGTCGGGGATATAGCCGTAGTATTCAACTGCCTCGGAGTTGTAGCCCATGGTGTTTATCCTGCTCAGGTCAAGAGTGCCGCCGGGGGCAAGGGTATGAACGGCGTCGCCGTCTATCTGGACAAAGTCGAGGTCATAGAGCGGGAGAATGCCGCTGACATCGGTGTTGACGCTCTTTGAGAGCATCGTCATCGTGGCGCCGCTCATCGAGAGCGGGCGGTTGCCTTTAAGAAATACGGCATTCTGCTTGCAGGTTTTGCCGTTGCCGTTGGTGGAGGTGTTGCCGATGATATCCTTCCAAGGCACTTCGTTATAGGGAACGGAGGGCTTGTTCTGACCGTGAGCGTACCAGAAGCCGTAGGTGTTGCCTGCCGTGGTTTCGTAACCGCTTAGGTCGATGTATGTGACGGCTCTGTTGTAAAGGTTGTCAACTGCGGTCAGGCCGGTGACTGAGCTGTCGGAGCCGAAGCCGAGGCACATACTGCCCTGGTCGTAGCCGAGAGTATTCCAAGATGATATGGCTGCGTCATCGGCGTATGCTTCGCCGTTGATCGCAAAGATTGCTACCTTATAGGTGAAGCTGACGGGGCACTGATAGTCGAGGATAGTCTCTGAGGAGCCCGATCTCTGAGTGACGCCGAGCTTAGTGTGCGGCGGCAGAGTGGTCTCGGAGGTGGTGGAGGTCGATACCTCGGAGGAAACGGATTCCTCTTTGCCGTAGGCGGTGGATATCGCCTGCTCGGCGGTGAAGTTGAGCACTATGGTCTCCTCCGCCTTGCCGATAAGGGGCAGGGTGGTCTCAAACTTCGTCTGGCTCTCTATGCTCTCACTGAAGGAATAGCTCTTTGAGGACTCCATGGAGTTTGAGACGGAGACTGAGGAGGTCTCGGTGTATGAGAGGCCGACGGTGCTCTCTGTCTTTGACTTGTTTTCGGTGTAGCTGGTGTATGCCGAGCCTTTGCCTGTGTCGTTATAGGTGACGCCGGGCACATTGTCGGCTGCGGCGTCCGCAATGCTGTCGTATCCCTCGGCTGCGGTGATATAAGCGAGATCTTTATTCGCAAAAGGAACGACCTCGAAATCATAGTATGCTATGCCGAATGATGAGTAATACCATTTGAAAGCTTTTCTACTGCCGGTGTGACAGGTAACGATATTATAAATGACATCTCTCTTTGCCTCGTCATTGAGGAGCGGAAAGCCATCCTCGTTGCCGGTGCTGTTCCTAATGATTTCCGATGCACTGACCTGTCTGTGATTACCGGAGGCGGCGGTAACCGAGCCGATCAGAGCGTCCTGAACACTCTTGAGGGAGTTGGTATAAGCGAAGCCCGTGCCCCTGACGTTGTCGGCGTAAAGGCCGGGGTTGCCCTTGGAGATAACGTCCGGCTTTGAGAGCGCGTCAACAACATTGACATGCTTGTCTGTGTTGCCGTGGGTGAACGCTATGTCATAATCGGCACTCCAGCCGTCGTCATTGAAGCCGTGATCGGTGCCGGCTTGCTTGAATATGGCGGTGGCGATGTTTGCCCAAGCCTTTGCGGTGGAGTTGCCGCCGTACTCTGTGGTGAGCACCTTGCGGTAGAGTTCGATAACTGAGATTTTGTTGTTGTCGATGGTCGATCTGCCGTTGTCGAGGTCAAAATAGGTTAAGTCGTTGAGTTTGATGGTCTTGATACCGATTCGCTTGCCGTTTTCCCAGACGAAGTCGATGTTGGCGGCTGCCGCTACATTGCCGAGCACCGCGACGCTTGTAAACAGCAGTGTGAACGCCATCGTGACGGCAAGGAGCTTTTTCAGGGCTTTTCTCATGTTTGATCTCTCCTCTGTTTTGAATTTTTTTCAGTGCGGATAAACCCGCAACCGACCTTTGCTTGTTAAATAATAATACCATATGCGGAAATTTAATGCAATATTATTCCCAAATATAATCGTTTAATATTTAAGTTTATTTTTGCCTTTTACCGAAATTTTTTCGGAGGTATAAAAAATACGCTTTTTAGTCGTCGGGGGATTTGCCGAAACACAAAAATGCCCTCGGAAGCGTTATTGCTCCCGAGGGCGTGTTCGTTTAATGCTCAATTGCTTTCATCAGCCTTGCCGCGCCGAAAAGCCCTTTGAACCAGCGGACTATCCTCTGCCACAGCGTCATGGTGCAGCTTATTTCTTTTGTCGCCGTGACGGTAGCTCCGTCGGCGTTGATTATCTCGGCTGTTATCGTCGCCGTGCCTCTGCCGGTGGCAGTGACATTGCCGTCCTTGTCGACGGTCGCTATGCTCTCATCAGAGCTGCTCCAAACCACTGAGTAGCGCTCCGCACCATCGTTGACCTTAACGGCGAGCTTTGAGCTTTCGCCGTATTTTAGGGCTGCGGGGGCAATGATCTCGGCGCTTGTTACACGCACAAAATCGGGCGACAGGCTGACGTTTATATCAAAAGTGACGCTCTTTTTTGCTTCGCCGAACGTGAAATAGAGCTTGACCGTCTTTTTGCCGACGGTGTTCATGTCGAGCATGACTATTTCATAATCCTGCAGGAGCTTATCCGTGCCGTCGCTCATGCGGGCGGTAACTTCAAGACCTGCCATATTCAGCGGCTCACCCGTGTAATACTCGGTCTTATACGGCATTTGAGTGATGCTCAGCGAGAGGGCGTAAGGCTCGACCTCGATAAGGGCGTATTGGCTGAAATGGTCAGTTTCAAAGGCTATATAATTGCCGTCTATCGTGTTTTTGAATCTGACGAGCGGGTCAACAGCATCGTCGGATACGTGATAGACCTTGCATTTCTTGGGGTTAACTCCGTCAGGCACCCTGATCTTGACCGATACCGTGCCGTCCGGCTGGACTACGTTACCGCCGTAAATGAGGTCGATATCGTAGAAATTCATGCTTACTATTGAGCCGCCGACGGCGAAATTTGAGCCTTCAAAGTCGCTCGGGTCACGGCTTTCGACCGAAAGCTGCGTTGTTTTTTTGATCTCCTTTGTCGTTGCGCTGACGATTACTCCGTGCGGCTCGTTTCTGAGCGTGACGGAGGCGGCCTCAAGAGACGCAAGGGCTTCGTTTATCGAGACGGCAAAGGAATCTACCCTTGACTGTTCATTGATCTTTAAGCCGTATTTGACCGCTGCGACCCTCTGGTCAAGGATCGTCAGCGTGACCGATGAATAATACTCACGCTCAAGCTTGTTATATTCCGCAACGGCGGCTTCGACGGCGGAGTAATCCGCGGGCAGATATTCGAGTGCCTTCAGCGCCGAATTGATGCCCCTTGCCCATGAATTGACCTTTGCCTGCTCGGTTATCGGCGCGTCGGCGGTCACTGCGGAGAGCGCCGCGTCAAGCCTTGCGAGGCTTTCGGCGGTATAAAGGCTGCGGTCAAGCGCTTTGGCTTTTTCGAGAGCTTCATCCACCGAATAATAGTCGGCGGGCATCATCTGTAAGCCCTCAATGGCTCTGTTTATATCCTCTGCCCAGCCGTCAACGGTGCTTTGAGTCAGCCCCGAGGCGTCAGTGTCGACCGCGCTGAGAGCGGCGTCAAGCCTTGCAAGTGAGTCCTCCGTGTAGAGGCTGCGGTTTATCGAATTCGCCTTTGATATTATCGCATTAATAGCCGCAAAGTCGATGTCCTCGGCGGTGTCGTCGAGCAGCACGAATTTGAAGCCGTTATCAACGGCAAAGGTGTGAGCGGCGGAATCCTTGTAGCAGTTTATAACGATGTCGGTAAGATTTTTGCCGCTGCCGAGTGTGAAAGCGTCGCTTGCAATGGTCTCAACGCTCCTCGGAAAGTAGACATTTGTCAGCGAGCTGCACCAGCCGAAAGCCTCGGAGCCGACACTCTTAACTCCGTCGGGAATATAAAAATCTCCCTTGAGTTTGCTCATCTTGAACATTGCGTCGGATATTTCATCGAGCTTGAAGCCGGGGGCGTATGTCACGGTCTCTATCTTTGAGTTGTAGTCAAACAGCCCCTTGCCGACCGCTTTGACCGAGGCGGGGAAATAAAATGCCGTGAAATATGTGTTGCCGAGGGCTTGCTCGTCAAAATACAGGAAGCCGTCGGGCACGCTGAATTCGGTGAGCAGGCGGGTGTTATTCAGAGCGTTTGTGCCGATATAGATAAGGCTGTCGGGCACGGTGAGCTTCCTCATAATATTGCAGTTATAAAAGGCGTTGCCCGCTATGCCGAGGGTGCCGTCGCGCAATGTGATCTGCTCATCCGGATTCATAGTTCCTTTGTATTTGTAAGCGACATTACCTGTGTAGATAAGTCCGTCGGGCTGCGAATCATACCAGGCGGTGCCCGTGAAAGCATCAACGCCTATTGCATAAACGCTCTCGGGCATATCAAGCTCGGCGAGGGCAGAGCAATTCAAAAACGCTTCCTTGTCGATCCACTCGAGCGAGGAGGAAAATTTGACAGACCCGAGGGCGGTGCAGCCTCTGAAAGCGCTGTAGCCTATGCGGGTCACGGAGTCCGGCAGCGTGACCGACTTTAGCGAATTGCAGCCATAGAACGAATAGGGGAATATGTAGTCCGTGCCGTCCTTGACCGTGATATCGGTGAAGGAATTTTTTGTGCCCTTGATGCAGTAGAGCACATCCTGAAAGTATATCGGGCCGTCGGGCTGAGAAGTGTACCACGGGCAGGTCTGGAGGTTATTGGTGGTCACATTGCCGCCGTTGGTGTATTCCTCAATGCTGCAGCCGTTAGGGAAATTTATATCGGTGAGTGAATAAGTGCCGTAGAACGCCGTGAAGGACAGCTCCTTGAGCGTTGAGGGGAACGACACCGTTCTTGCAGCCGTGCAGTTGAGCAGGTAGCATTTGACGCTTGTGATGCCCTCCTCAACTACGACGTTGTGGATATAGCTTGAGTAATCCGACCACGGAGCTACGCGGATCTGAAGCCCGGTTACGGCGCCCGTGCCGCTTATGGTCAGGGTCTTTGTCTCCGTGTCAAGGCTCCAGACGGCATTCTCGCCGCAGGAGTAATTTATCTCGGCTTTTGCCTTAAAGGGAATGAATGAAGCAGCAGAAGCAAGCACGATAAGTGCAAGCGCAAGTGAAATTATCCTCTTTCTCATATTCAACCTCCGTATTTTATGCGGTCCGTGTGTTTATGCTCTTGCCGACGGCGAATTCATGCGCCGCCGAACCGTCCGAGCAGACTATCGTCAAGCCGTCGCAGCCGTCAAATGCGTCGTCGGCTATCGAGGTGACGGAGTCGGGGATGGTGATAGTCTTTAGCTCAGAGCAGCCCGCAAAGGCTTCGTCGCCGATGCTCTGAGTGCCTGACGGTATGCTGACGCTTCTGAGCGAAGTGCAGCCGTAGAATGCGGCCATGCCTATGCTGTTGAGCGTTGACGGCATGGAGACGGATGAGAGCGACGAGCAGCCGCTGAACGCCTGAAGCCCAATGCTTGTAATGCCCGACGGCATTGTGACCGAGGTCACGGCGGTGTTATTCATAAATGCCTGCCGCCCTATCGCCGTAACCGCCGTGCCTGACACGCTCCGCGGTATCGTGACGGTCGAAGCGCTGCCGCTGTATGAGGTTATCGTGCCGCCCGAGAGCGAGTAATTCTTCTCGTCCGATTCTTTGGTCGTTTGCTCGGCGGTGGTTTTTTCGGCTGCTTTTTCCGTAGCCTTTGTGGCCTTTGCGGTCGTGGTAGCTTTAGCGGTGGTGGTCTTATTCTTTTTTGTCGTAGTAGGCTTTGCCGTGGTCGTGGCTCTCACCGTTGCCGACGCGGAGGGAGAAATAACAACAGGCACGGTTTCGGTCGGGGCATTTACAGCCGTTGCCCTGACGGTCGACGGAGCAGCGGATGAAGTCGCCGCAGAGGATGTCTCGGAGGTGACGGTGTTTGTGGTATCCGCCGCAATCGAAACCGCTGCAACATACTCCGAGCGGGGGAAGGATTCGTCCGCCGTGCTTTCAATAACGAGAGCGTCTTTTTTATGCTCCACATATGTTTTGACCGCTGCGCCGCCGCCCGTTGCAACTGCCGCCGCTGTGACTACGGCCGCTATTTTGGGCAGCACGACCCCTGCGGTGACACCCGCTGCGCTTGCGACGGTAACGCCTGCCGCTGCCGCCGTCGGAGCGGCTGCACCCGAGGCTATCGCGGAGGCCTTTGAAGCCAATGCTGCGGGGGCATGCACCTTTGACGAGTGCCATGCAAACGCCGAGGCGATGAGCGGTATGATGCCGACAGAGTAGAAAACGTCTTTGCCGACGCCGCTCTTTTTAAGCTCTTTTTCGAGCTTTTTCCTTGAGACAAACAGCCTTGTTTTGACCGTGCCTTGAGGTATGCCGAGCGCAGAAGCTATCTCGGCGATATCCGCACCCTCAAAATAATAAAGCTGTAGGCATACACGCTTCTCCTGCGGCAGGGTCTCGATCGCTTCAAACAGCATTTTATTCACTTCATCCGTCTCAACGCTTACCTCCGTTGAGACTATAGCACGCTCGCTGTTGATGCTGCTGTCAAAATCCCCCTGCGTGCCTGACCAAAGCACCGGCTTGTGCTTTTTCAGATGGTTTTTACACTCATTCTCCGTCACTCGGCGCAGCCAGGTATAGAAGCAGTTGGGGTTTTTCAGCGTATCCGCTTTTTCGAGTACTTTGAGATACACATTCTGCACCATATCCTCGGCGTCCTGCTCGGAGGCGATAAAAAGCCTGACTATACGATAGGTGTAGTCAAGCGTCTCGGTATAAAGCTGAGCGAAGGCGTCCTTGTTTCCGCCGCAATAGTCGGTAAACAGAGACACTACCAGATCTTTTTTGTTGTCCATTCCCTCACATCCGCTGTTACATAATTCGACAATATGATAAAATTATATAACATTGCAGTATGAAAGTCAATTGAAAATATCGGTATGTTTTGCATTGCCCGGCTATGTAAGACAACTGAAACCGAAATCGGTTCATATGATTTTTAATGGATTTTGTAAACATTTTGTGTACGGACAGACATTGATTTAATGCCTGACAAGAAAACACCGCCGCTCTCGGCATTTCTGTAAAATAATGACAATATGTAATTGTCATCACAGGGATGAGCATCTCCGCCCGTGTAAAAAGCACAGAGGTGAAAACGGCATTAGCCTCTCTCTGATGAGGGAGAAGGCTTTACGGAGCAAGGACGGAGCGAGAGACGGAAATGTGAAAACAATAAAGAAAACGACATATAAACTCGGATTCGGTAAACAGTTTTAATTTACGAATTCTCGCAATTATTAACAGGACGTAGTTTTGTTACAATAAAGATAGGATTTTTGACAGCTTAAAACTTCCATTAAGTCGAAAAATTGTCATTCATATTGCGGGGAGAGGAAGCAAAAATAATAAAGCAAACGCATAATTGACAGCAAAGGAGTGGAAACGAAATGTCTAAGAATAACGCAGTCGTACCTCAGGCTCGTGAGGCTCTTGATAAGTTCAAGATGGAAGCTGCCAGAGAGGTCGGCGTGAACCTCAAGCAGGGCTACAACGGCGATCTTTCTTCCAAGGAAGCCGGTTCTGTCGGCGGTCAGATGGTCAAGAAGATGTGTCCCGGACGAATGTTTGAATTTACCCGCAAATTGAGATCCTGCACGGGGCATGAAATGAAGGTGCAGTACATAGTTTCACTCATTGCATGATCGGATAAATGCACCGCAGCGATGATTCGTTTTCCTCTGACAAAAACTGCCCACCATGAGCTGATCACGGCGAGCAGTTTTGTTTTGGATAAAATTTGAATCGTGTCAAACGGATTACCTTGTACTTAGTCCATTTCCGGCGCAACTTCTTTGTGAACTTTTTCGTATAGCCTTGATTTTTTTCAAAAATCGTGGTATACTACACATAGAAGTTCGGACGGTTTTGTCCCAAGTATGAGGTGAAATGCATGGTTAAACGAGACTCCTATATGGAACGGCTGATCCACAGTATGTGGAACGGTGAGATAAAAGTCATCACGGGCATACGCAGATGCGGCAAGTCCGTACTGCTTTTCGATCTGTTTTTCGAGTATCTTCTTTCGCAGAATGTTTCGGAAGATCATATTTTGAAAATCGAACTGGATCAACGCCGCTATTATAAGTTCAGAAACCCCATTACTTTGTGTGAATATGTAGAAAGTGCCGTCCTTGACAAGAAGGACGATAAGTTCTATCTGTTCATTGACGAGGTGCAACTCACCACGAAAGTAGTGGACAAGGAAAACGGCGGCATCGAGGTTACTATCTACGATATGCTAAACGAACTCAAGGCATATAAAAACCTTGATGTTTATGTCACCGGCAGTAACTCCAAAGGGCTGTCGAAAGATATCGCAACAGAGTTTCGCGGTCGTGCTACGCAGATTCATGTGTTCCCGCTGTCATTTGCCGAGTTTTATTCTGCCGTGGGCGGTGACGAACGAAAAGCACTGGATACCTATATGCTCTATGGCGGTATGCCGAGACTTTTAGCACTGGAGGATGACAAAGATAAGAAGGATTATCTGACCTCCCTATACAGCGAATTGTATGTCAAGGATATTGTGGAGAGAAACGGCATCGAGCGCGAGGATGTTCTGAATGATATTTTGGACTTCCTTGCTTCGCAGATCAGTTCGCTGACGAATCCGACCAATATCGCAAATGCCATCGCATCCATGAAGAACGAAAAAATCAATCCTGCGATGGTTTCAAACTATGTGCAGTATGTTATCGACTCTTTCCTCATTTCAATGGCAAAGCGATACGATGTCAGAGGAAAGACCTATTTCAAGTATCCGAACAAATACTACTATACGGATATCGGACTTCGGAACGCACGACTGAATTACCGCCAGTACGATCCCGGTCACATCATGGAAAACATCATCTACAACGAACTTCTGCGGCGCGGGTACTCTGTTGATGTCGGTGTGGTTTGCGACCGCGCAGGCGACAGCAAGGTTCAGAAAGAAATCGACTTTGTGGTAAACGATGCGGATAAAAAAATCTATATTCAGTCCGCTTTCCGCATGGATACCGATAAAAAAGAATCCTCTGAGCTGGCATCGCTGATGCTTACCAAGGATTTCTTCAAAAAGATCATCGTTCGCATGGATGTGCCGCACAATTTTTATGATGAAAACGGCATCTTCCACTGCAATCTGATCGACCTGCTGCTTGGCCGGGTAGAATTGTTCTGACAAAATAACTCATATATCTATTAGGAGTGACCTTTCGGGGTCGCTCCTTTTTCATACTACCAAGCATGCTCTCATCGAGAACTTCGGACATTATTGCACCGAGTATGAGGAGATGATTATCTTCAAATAAAGATTTTGCTATATTTCAATGATCCGGCATCCATTGAAAACTTGCTGATGTTATCATGCAACTTTTCAATGGCATATTCATACGCCGCCGGTGCCGGTGAGAGTGTAAAAGGTATCTGCGAGCCTATTATTCGGCTCGGCGCAAGCCATGCGGACACTATACAAAAAGCCGAACCTGCCGAAGTCTTTAATAACAGATGCTGCGATTTTTTAACTTTGCTCTTGAATTAAGCTCATCAGGCGTTCTCCTTTGCTTCAACAAACCACTTGTCGCCTTCGTGGAAAAGGAATGATTCCTTTCCCCGGATCATGACTGTGTAACGGATGCCGCCACCGCCCACCTTTTTGGATGATGCACGGCATTTATATAGAATTTGATCGATTTGAAAAATCAGACCGTTATTCCAGCGTATGAGCCGTGGACGAATTACGCCCTCCTCATCGACGTCGAGATTTACCGAAACATACGCTTTTCTGCATTTTGAGCAGTCCATAAGCTACCTCCATTCATAAAAAGCCGCCTTTTTTGCGTTAATTTTCTCAAAGCTATTGACACACATTTCGTTCGTATGGTATAGTGTTAACGAACAAGACGTTCGTGCAGACTTAATATAGCAGAACAAAGCGTTCGTGTCAATACGAATGGCGAAAGTTTTGTTCGTGTTTGTGAAAAGCCAAAGAAGGAGGTGCCTTATGGGATTTAAAGAAAGGCTTAAAGAAAAGCGGGCAGAGGCGAATATGACGCAGGCTGCTCTCGCCGAAAAAGTCTCCGTTACGGCAAGGACGATTCAGAATTATGAGCTCGGCACTCGAAAGCCGACGAAATACGACATTGTAAAAAAGCTCGCCGAAGCTCTGAACACGACGCCGGAGTACCTTCTCGGTAACGGCGGAATGCTTGTACTCACGGCGCAGGAACAGGGCGGCGCAAAAGCGGCGCGTGAGATAGATGAGCTGGTGAGTGAAGTCACCGGTATGTTTGCGGGCGGCAAACTCAGCGAGGATGCGCTTGACGGCGCGATGCAGGCGCTTACCAGAGCCTATTGGATCGCAAAGGAAAACAACAGGAAGTATACGCCGAAAAAATATCGGAAAGAGCGGATAGAGAAATAAGTCCGTATTTTGGTACAGTATGATTTTTATAATGGATAATGACTATCGGCGAGCGGGGGTGGTGCGATGAATGCCGAACAGTTATCAAAGGTTGGCAGCGATCTCGTCCGACGCTGCGGCACACGGGATCCTTTTCAGATAGCAAAAGAGCTGGGGATTATTGTTTTGGATGATTGCGAGAATTTCGGCCGGCTCAAAGGAATGTATCGCGTTATTAAGAAGAATCGTTTTATTTTCTTGAATAAGGATTTAAGCCCGCAGACAAAGCGTATTGTATGCGCTCATGAGATCGGCCACGACAGGCTGCACCGCACGCTTGCAAAAGGCGACGGACTGCAGGAATTTGTGCTCTACCAAATGAATTCTACCCCCGAATATGAGGCAAACATCGTTGCGGCAGATATATTGCTCAATTCCGATGAGGTGCTTGAGTATATCTATGACCGTGGGTACACATCGGCGCAGATCGCGCAGGCGATGAATACGGATATCAACTTGGTTGCCTTAAAGATCGCGCATTTGGCGGAGACGGGGCATGACCTTCGACGGATAGATTACCGAAGTGATTTTTTGAAATAGAAAGGGGAGTATGACAAGAAGCGAAGTTATGAACGGTTTGCGCCGAGCTGCAAAGGCGCAAAGCTGATGGACGGCAAGGTCTTCAAGGGCAGCGTCGGGCATCAGGAGCTTGCGGCGTGGGTTGAAGAGCTTGGACTTTAAGAAGAGTATAAATAGAAAGGTTATAAAGGAGAACTTAGATGAAACTGTTTTTATGTTCGCACTTTTCCAGTGTAGGAAGCTTGATAAAAGAAGAAATTGATACCAAGAAAGTCGCATTTATTCCAACAGCTTCGCTGCGTGAAGGCTACACCGGTTATGTCGGCTCGGCTCGAAAATTATTCAAAAAGTTGGGAGCAATCGTAACTGAAATTGATATTTCAACGGAGGCTTATTCAACGATACAGTCTGTTTTTGAAGATGCGGATGTGATATATTTTACCGGCGGAAATTCTTTTTTCCTTATAGACCAGCTCCGTAAAACGGGAACGGATGAGCTGTTGAAGAAAGAATTGGCAAAGGGAAAACTGATGATTGGTGAATCGGCAGGTGCGATTATATGCGCTCCAAGCATCCAATATATCGAGCAAATGGATGAAAAGCCGGAGGACTACTCACAAGAAGATGATGCAGGGCTTGATTTGATTGATTTCTATGTTCTTCCGCATTATCTTACAGCACCATTTAAGAAAGTTACCGAGAAAATAATGACTGAGTTTTCGGATTTGAATCTATGCCCAATTAACAACCGTCAGGGAATTGTAATTGATGGTGAAGGTTCAAAGGTTATTTGCAAAGACTAATTTGAAAATTCGCGTTTGTGGAGTTAAAAAACATGACGAACCCATTATTTATAAGCGCGTATAACGCAAGGGCGGAATATGGCAATCACGCGACGCCACCTCCCTCTCCGAGGGGGCTGGCACCGTCAGGCGACTGGGGGAGCAACTCCGGCTTTTTATTTATACCCCAAAAAATTCTTTTGCGATATCTGCGCTGCGCTTGGCATCCTTCGCATACCAGTCCGCGCCGATCTTCTTTGCGTATTCGGGGGTGAGCACTGCACCGCCGACCATGATCTTGCAGTCGAGCTTTGCTTCGTGGAGGGCCGCGATGGTCTCCTCCATGCTCTTGAGGGTGGTGGTCATCAGGGCGGAGAGGCCCACCAGATGCACATCCTTCTCCCGCACCGTGTTCACCACCGTCTCCACCGGCACGTCGCGGCCAAGGTCGATGACCTCGAAGCCGTAGTTTTCGAGGATGACCTTCACGATGTTCTTGCCGATGTCGTGGACGTCGCCCTTCACCGTCGCGATGACGATGCGGCCCTTGCTCTCGTTGGCCGCACCCTTCTTTGCGATGGCGGTCTTGATCTCCTCAAAGGCGCTCTGGGCGGCGCTGGCTGCTTGGAGCAGCTGGGGCAGGAAGAGGGTGCCCTTTTCGTACTTGTTGCCCACGATGTCCAGCGCCGGGATGAGGGCTTCATCCACCAGTTCCAGCGGCTCCTTCGTTTCCAGCAGGGCGCGGGTCTGGGCCGCTGCTTCGCCCTTCAGGCCCTTTTCCACGGCCTTCATCAGGGGGGCATAAGGGCCGGACAGCTCCGCTTCGCCGCCGGACTGGGCCACCGTGGCCGCTTGGGCAGCCTTGGCCAGCGCGGCGGAGGCGGGCACCCGGTTCGCGTACCGCTCGATGTACTTCGTGCTCTGGGGGTCGCGGTTGATGAGTACATTGTAGGCGTAGACCGCCGCCATCATCTCCTCGCTGGACGGGTTCATGATGGCGAGATCCAGCCCCGCGTACATGGCCATGGTGAGGAAGGTGGTGTTCAGGTAGGTGCGGCAGGGGAAGCCGAAGCTGATGTTCGACACGCCCAGAATGGTCCGGACGCCCAGTTCTGTTTTGCAGGTGTGGAGGGCTTCCACGGTGGCCAGAACGTCCTGCTGCTGGGCGCTGGCGGTCAGGGTCAGGCAGTCGATGTAGATATCCTCCTGCGGGATGCCGGCGGCCAGCGCAGCTTCCTTGATGCGGCGGGCCACGGCCACGCGGTCCTCGGCTTTGGGCTGGATGCCCCGCTTGTCAATGGCAAGGCCGACCACGGCCGCGCCGTACTTTTTGCACAGCGGCAGGATCTTTTCCAGCACCTCCGGCTCGCCGTTCACCGAGTTGACGATGGGCTTGCCGTTGTAGACCCGCAGACCCCGTTCCAGTGCCTCGGCGTGGGAAGAATCCAGCTGCAAGGGCAGACTGACCACGCTCTGCAGCGCTTTGACCACCTGTTCCATCAGCGCGGGCTCGTCCACGCCGGGGGCACCCACGTTGACGTCGAGGATCTGCGCCCCGGCTTCCACCTGACTGACGGCCTGTTCGAGGACGTAGTTCATGTCATTTTCCCGCAGGGCCTGTTGGAACCGCTTTTTGCCGGTGGGGTTGATCCGCTCGCCCACCACCGTGATGCCGTCCACATTGACGCAGCTCACCGGCGAGCAGATGACCGACTTCATCGGGTGGTCGGGGCGGCCGGGCTTGCAGCCGGCAAAGACACCGTTCAGCAGTTGGATGAACTCCGGCGTGGTGCCGCAGCAGCCGCCCGCCGCGAACAGGTTCAGCTCCCGGTAAGGCTTCATCTGCATTGCATAGAGCTGCGGGGTGATGTCGTAGCCGGAGCCGTCGGCGCGGGGCAGACCCGCGTTGGGCTTGACGAAGACCGGGAAGCTGCCGGGCACGGCCTCAGCCAGCCGCTTCGCCATCGGGAAGATCTCCTTGGGGCCCAGCGAGCAGTTGATGCCGATGGCATCCGCACCCAGACCCCGCGCGGTGGCGGCGAAGCTCTCCACCGTACAGCCGGTGAAGGTGCGGCCCCCCGCCTCAAAGCTCATGCTGGCCAGAATGGGCAGGGTGCTGTTCTCCTTGGCCGCCAACAGAGCCGCTTTCAGCTCGTACAGGTCGGTAAACGTTTCAAAGAAGATGAGGTCAGCCCCCGCTGCCACACCGGCCCGGACGATGCGGCCATACTCGGTCACAGCGTCCTCAAAGGCCAGCGTGCCGTTGGGCTCCAGCAGCTCCCCCAGCGGGCCGACGTCCAGCGCCGCCAGTGCGCCGTAGGGGGCGCACGCCCGCTTGCAGTTGGCAATGCCCGCCGCAATGATCTCTTCCAGCGTGTAGGCGCTGCCCGCCAGCTTGTGTGCCGACGCGCCGAAGGTGTTGGCGTTGATGATGCGGCTGCCCGCTGCGGCATATTTTGCGTGGATGCCCTCGATGAGCGCCGGGTCGGTGATGTTCAGCTCCTCCGGCTTGGCCCCCAGCTTCAGGCCCGCCGCCTGCAGCATGGTGCCCATGCCGCCATCCAGCAGGATGGTATTCGGTTGGGTAAACAGTTCATTCGCTTGCACAGGTGATCCCCCTCTTTCGATATTCGCAGCGGGTGCGCAGCACACAGTGGCCGCACCCTGCGAGATGGCCCTTGACCGGGTGTTCGCTGACGCCCAGCAGCGCGGTGACACTCTTGCGGGGGGTCATGAGGTTGGTGTCCGTCACGCACAGACCGGCCCGCCGGGCAGGATCCAGCGCCGCCGCCCCCAGCGGCCGGACCGTGATGGGCCCGCCACCTG
>OGPS01000100.1_pt1 | contig 86849 bp, 94 predicted proteins | sample 1552931 | NCBI WGS metagenome assembly OGPS01 (sample SAMEA2580252, study PRJEB22360) | human gut metagenome | biome: human gut; feature: human-associated habitat; material: faeces | place: Denmark | collected 2008/2010 | reverse complement strand
ATATTATAATATATTATTCGAACAAGGTGTTACAAATTTATTATATCACAACAATTCAGTGTCTTGGCGAACTCATCACGCAGGAATATATACCGCCGTTCTTCCTCCGGATCATTTGCAAAAAACATTTTTGCGCCTTCAATATTGGTAGATTCATCATCCGATAACTCGCTGAAAAGGAGAGGAACTCCGAGTTTTGTGTTTGCGTGAGTCCACTTGTTGTAAAAGTTGATTTTATCCTGATTTAACTGCTCTGTAAAATCTTCGTGCTGCGGAATCTTTTTGGAAATGCCGAAAATTGCAGGAACCTGTTGGCCTTGCATAACCGTTTCAATCAGAGTTTCGTCAATTACTCCGGCAACTTTTTCAACAATCGTATGTATTTCTTCATCGGTAAGATCGTCAACCTCTTTGCCTACCGATTTTGCATAGCAATCAAGGCCAAGCATAACCGGTTCCCCGTACATTTTGAAAAAACGATCAATATATTCGCTCAGCTTGTTCGGGTCTGCATAGATTTCAGAAATCTATTCGGAAAAATAATCCGCGTCGGCGTTCTCCAAAAAGTTTACCAGATGATCTTTGGAGTAGTTTTTCATCTTCCGTTTGACGCCGAGTTTTCGGAGATTGCCGAGCCAGTATTCACCGAAGATTTTCTTTGTGCGTACAAAGATTTTAGCCTGTTCGCCTTCGAATTTATACTTGCGATCCAGCTCCATGTTTGCCGTGAAGTCATTATTTTGAAAGAATGCGACTAATTCATCTTTTTGTTCGGGTGTAAGTTCAACTTTATTTGTCATCGATGTCCCTCAAATTAAATTCTTAATAACTTTCTCTGCTACACCTTGAATGGAAAGCTCCGCAGGATAGATGTCCTTGTACTTCTTATTCTCAGGATGCAGATAAGGTCTTTTCTTTTCATTGTCAAATTCTAATCGTTTCAGCGTGTTTCGGTTGTCGCTATCGAGTGCCACGATGATTTTTCCATAATCAGCAGTATTCGTCTTTCGAACAATCACAAAATCTCCATCGTCAATTCCGGCATCTGTCATGGATTCACCGTCAGCCAGTAAAACAAAATATTCTCCTTTGCCGAGCAAACTCGTAGGAAACTCAATGAAGCAGTCATTCAATTCTTTTTCGGTTTGTGGCTCACCGCAGGGAATCGCCCCCGAAATCGGCAAACGAACGGTATTTTGTGACGTCAACTGTTCGATAAACTCTGTGATGATATTACTTCCTTTGTATTTGATAACGCCTTTCTCGTCCATATCCACAAGATATCGTTGCACCATAGGTCGGGAAATTCCTGTGCCTGCTTCAATCTCACGAATGGACGGTGTTCTCAAGTTTTCTTCAAAGAATGTATCCACATATTCAAGTATGGCTTTTGCTTTTTTGGGGGTTTTGGTACGCATAAGTATCCCTCTTTTTAAAAGAGACTATCGTCTCAAATAAATAATATCATAAATAATACGCTTTGCCAATCATTTTCCGATGCTTTTCGACAATCAACCTCAAGCAGCATGTAGAAACTTGGTCTTAGACCTGTCAAAGCGCTAATATTGCAGGAATATAGATTCGGGCATAAAGACATTGCAAAAATGCTCTCAAAAACAATATATAAGACCGTCTACTCAAAATGAGCAGGCGGTCTTCCCTTTACTCAGAGACGAGGTAATCGTCGGAGCCGTCGATGTACTTTTCATAATCAATACGAATTGACGTATTCTTACTATGATGATAACACATACGACCAGCCCACCCAAGAAAACAGATAGTTCCATCAGATTTTAATACCATAATATCATCCACTTGTCGATCAGTCGGCTTTACATTATCTCCATATGTTACGCCTTCCCGTTCAGCATCACTCATAAAGCGGTACTGAATTGCCTTGTTACGAAGAAGAATATAAACTTTCTTTTCGTTGTTGATGAGTTCTTTGATTGTTCGCATAATATCGCTCCTTAATAAATTATCACCTAAAGAGAGCGAAAAAAAGCAACCCTATCGTTACGACAGGATTGCAACATTAATCATATAACCCCATCGTTCAAGCTTTGGCACCTTGCCTTTCGGTAGGTTGTCGGCGGTCATAGGGCTTGTCCCTCGCGCACTCTTTATAGGTTATGTATATTATAGCATATGCAAATGGCAGTGTCAATTAAAACCGACGTACTTTTGGTTTATGTCCGAAGCGCTGTATTGGCCGAGCTGTTTAATCATCATTATCGCTGTATTTGATTTCAGACATATATCCTGCTGTTATTATACCGGCAGGCAGCGCAATAATTGCAATGCCCAAAACGGACGATAGCATTGTGACCAATCTTCCGATAACGGTTACCGGATATATATCCCCGTATCCGACCGTCGTAAGAGATACAGTCGCCCAATAGATTGCATCAAAAAAAGTATTGAACGAATCCGGCTCCACATTGTAAATAACCAACGCAGAAATCAAGATATAAGCAACTGCCAAAGAACCGACAGCGCTCAAAACCTTTCTCTGACTTTTAAACACATTAGCAATAATCTCAAAACTCTTTGAATATCTTAAAAACTTAAAGGTTCGTAATACTTTAAGTGTGCGCAGCAGTCTAAAGAGCTTTAGTAATTTAAACCCATTATTTAATACTGTTAAAGACGGTAGAATAGACAATAAATCGATAATTGCCATAGGTGTAATGGGATAGAGAAAAAACGATCCAATAGATTTTTCCAACTTCAAATCTGCCGTGATAAAGTGCAAAATATAGTCAATGATAAAAATCGAAACGCTGATATTATCAATCCACACAAACAAAGCATTCGATGTTTTGAAAGCAAGAGGGACAATGCTCACAATTATCGTCCCCATCATGATGAAATCATAAATTCTGCTTAATTTATTACCGCCATCGGACGGTTCTATAATTTTAAAAATAAACTTCCTTATATGGAAACTCCTAAACAACCATAAATAACTATGATAAAAAGTAATAGAATCTACTATGGTTCTTGCTAACACTCAACTCTGATAGACGGATTAGAATACATAATTACCGTATTCAAGCCTGATGTTGAAGATAGTTCAAGCTCACCATACAAACAAATAGGTATTTGTCTATTGTCCTTGAATCGCCTGTCAGTTCCGCCGGACTTATTCACATATTTCCAAGTTTGCCCCACAACCTGAGAATCTTTTGGGACGCCCTCACTCTCAATAAATCGAGTTGTATGCGATGAGCTGATAATATCACTGTAATTCAGTGCACCAATTTTACTTTTCTGCATTATAAACAATTTGTCAGGCAAGAAAATCAAGGTTTCTTTTTTTGCTTTGAAAGATGCAATTTCCAAGTTGGCTTTGAATGGGAAAGGAGGCTTCGTCGCTGCTTTGCAAGCGGTTCTATTTACTGTATTACTCGCCCCCGCAGCGTACTTTCTGTCAATTACCTTACTCGTCTGCATAATTCTCCATACTTTTGCGCACTTGGTAATCTCAATCATGGGCTTTATTCTGCCGTCAACAACAGCTTGCTGATCCGGTTCAATGCTGTAATCCAAATCAATTGTGCCTTTTGTTCGCACAAAAATTTTCAGGATTAAAAAAGCCAATGTAAACAAGAAAAATACCGGAAATCCAAAGCCTAAAATGGCTGTGACCCATAGACCGATATCAGCAAACTTATTAAGTTTTAGTGCTTTGCTTGCGGAAGCAAGCATATCTTCCAATCCCTCAGAAACCATTGCAGTCGCAACATTGTTGACAATATTCTGTGTATCATAATGATTGTTGTCAATAGATTGAACGGGTTGCTGTTGGGCTGGATTACTACCACGTCCCGAATTACCTCTGTTATTTTTTTCGGTCTCGTGAACATATGAAATTCCCGTACCGGGAATAGATGCTGTTCTGCGTGTAGTCCCTTTAGCTGTCTTGGTTATACGATAGCCTTTTACACCCTAACTTATAGCCAACACCCGATTTGCTCAGGTTAATTCTAAATCCTCCGCCCAAATTGATGCTTTTTCTATATCGAAAAACCATACCTTTCTCTCCTTTTACTCAAGATTGCTGACGGTTGAAAAACCGCTATTTTCGTTAAAGTCCATATTGTGCTTGAATTGAACAAGTGTATCTGACGGATCAATATAACCGAACTTTATTTTTGAAAGGCTCTGCCTATCAAAATCAACTGACACAATAGTTTTACCGTCTAATACGGCATGAACAATAGTATTCTTTATTGGAAGTAGGGCAAACATATCTCTTGCTATACGAATACAAACGCTACAGACATAATCCTGAAGGAGAAGATTGTACTCTATACAGCTTATTTTTCGCTTGGCTTCAGACAAAGCGTTAATGTTTATATTGAACTCAACTTCAATCTTCTTAGGATCATCAGTACCAAACTCGTAATTGCTCCCATATACGAGCAAATCATCAAGTGGGTTAACTTCATAAATCAACTGCAAGTATGAGTCAATATTACCGGCAAGAATTTTTGGAGCCATATTATGATAATAAGCCCACATTTGTTGATTATAGGTTTCATCAGGAGCAATAGGTGATACTAACACTTCAGTCCAATCAATCGAATCGTCGCTCGTTTTATGTATAGATTTAAGAGAATTCGTATCGAGTTGCTCAACTACTTCGGGTTCGATAGGAGTACTTAATTCATAGTTGCTCGGCACAGGAGCACCATAATTACTTTGAACCGGCGCAGAATAATCACTTCTTGAACTTTCACGGGGTTCATAGGTTATTGGTTCGGAATAGTATGTTGAAGTTTCTTGACGGGTTTCGGAAGTTCTCCTGCTGTTTTGTGCCTTTGCATTTTTAGTATCAACATAGTATAAACCTGTGCCAGGAATACCAATACTTGTTGTCACTCTACCACTTGTATGGTATGTTTTCCTAAATCCGGGTACACCCGTGCTTACAGACATCCCCGTTTTGCCAAAGTTGAGTTTCACGCCGGGTATAATTGAAATGCTTTTTCTAAAACGAAGTCCCACTTAAACACCTCCTAAAACAACACTTGCATCGTCAACAGAGCCGTTGTTTCTTGCCGCTTTGATCAATTCAACGCAGGCGTTTTCACTAAGTCCGTGTTCTTCAATGATTTCTTCCATTTGATCAACGCTTAAATAGTCGTGTATTCCATCGGAAGTAATCATTATTGGTGCAGTCAAAGGTTTAATATGACTTACCTTAACTTTGAACAAGTCAGAAGATCCTCCGCCAAAACAAGCAGTGATCTCGTTCTTTCGTTCAAAGGTTTTCGCATCCTCCGATGATAATTGACCGGTGGCAATAAGGTAATTCAAAGTTGTATCATCAGTCGTGAGTTGCTTGAGATACTTTCTGCTTTGTAATAGGTAAACACGAGTGTTACCTATACTGAATAACTGTGTATTGCTATCATCTATACACACACCTGACAATGTCGTTGCCATGCCTTTTTGTCCTGCAGTGGTTTCAGAAATTGCAAACAACTCATCGTTAATTGCCCTCAACAGATCAACACTGATCTCTTTCAAATGGCACAATTTATTTGACACAAAATGAGAAGCTATCGCTCCTGCATTATGGCCGCCAACGCCATCTGCAACCGCTAAAACACCGTCAGAAATCTCGGAAAATAGCGTTCCATTTGCAACGATTGTCTTTCCGATAATAATTCTATCTTCGTTTTCTGTTTTATTTAACCCTTTTTGGGTTACTGCTATAACATTCATAACTTAACCCTTCGTACACTCCAACGATGGTGGCGTTGCAATAATATCAATGTTATCAATAGTAACATTTGCATTATCGAAAATTTCATTATCAAACAAATATCTTGATAAAGGATTGATCAAAAGATTTTCAACAACATTACCAATACCACGACCGCCGTTTTGAAGATTATTCAACGCCTGCTCAGTAAGTGTTTCCACAGCACTATCTGCAATGGTCAATGCGATATGCTTTTCGGCAGACATATTCTTAATGATCTTATTTACCTGAGAGTTCAGAATAAGTTTTGCAACTTCAGGGCGGATATAGTCAAACACAACAATATTCTCACCAATTCTATTGAGAATCTCAGGGCGACCAAGTTGCAACTTGAAATAATCTTCAATTGCTTCACGAATACGCACAGACATTTCCTGATAAGGCATATCACTTGTAACATTGGCTTCACGTTGGCCATTTTCGTTCATAGTGAAGATTCCGAGATTACTTGTAAATATGATGATTGTTTCAGAAAAATAAACCGTATTTCCTTGTCCGTCCGTCATTCGACCGTCTTCAAGGATTTGCAAAAACTTATCCAAAATTGAAGGATGAGCTTTCTCAATCTCATCAAACAAAAGAATGGAGAACGGATTGTTTTTGACAGCGTTTGTTAATTGACCGCCTGCTTCATAGCCAACATATCCGGGAGGCGCTCCGAGTAGCTTTTGGTCACTATGGCTCTGTCCGTATTCACTCATATCAAAACGCTTACAGCAACTTTCATCACCAAACAATATTTCGGCAAGTGTCTTTGCTGTTTCAGTTTTACCCGTACCTGTAGGACCTGCAAAGAACAGAACACCTTTTGGTCTTGTGTGGGAAGAACCTTGAAGTCCCGACATTCCGGTAATTGCGCGTTTAATTACATCAAGAGTTTTCGTGATCGCATAATCCTGACCTTTAACACGGTTCTCGAAATCTGCTTTAGCATTTCTAATTTCCTCAAGATCAAGGCTTTTCCAAGGGTTCTCTCTAATGCCGTACTTATAGAGGTCTATAACATCGCACAAGTCCTTCATACGAATCTTTTCATTCTTACAAAGTCTGCGCAATCCGTTAATTTCTGTGAAGCTAAAGCCCTCAGTAAGAGCTACAAACTTATCTTGGATCTTCTCAAGCTCGTCCAGATGGTCATTATAGTAAGCACTATCTTCCATATACACTTCGCCTGCAAAAAAACTTGGGAAGTTAGGACTCTTTACCAATGCTTCTCGTTCCTCTTTGGAAGGAGCAGATAGCGTGATCATCTTCACGTTTGGATTCTGTAAATAGAACCAAGCAGGAATGTCGTTTGATTTATTGGTAATCAACACAAGGAGATTTTTCAAAATCCCATTGCTTTCTGTTTTGACATCCTTTGCATCGAGTGAAGCCTGCAAGAGAACTGTAAAACTATCAACTTCGCTCTGTTCCATATTATCGGGGGAAGTGATGTAGCGAGAAGCAAAATCCATTACAATAACGGTTGCTTCCTTGTTCTGTGAAAGAGTTTTACGAACAATATTAGATGCACCATCATTTTTGTTGCCACCCTTAAAGTCAGCCTTTATAAAGCCATGGCTTGCAGAAACCTCGGCAAGCTTGGCAAAGTTTTCGAGATAGCCTTCTTCGCAAGTATTATAAAAACCTCTCAAACTATCATAGAAAACAATGTTTTGGTATCCCATATCCTTGAAGTAGTAATGCAAATACTCGGGCAATCTTAAAATACTGCCTTTGGGCGTGCTTCCTTCTTCGGGATACTGATAGGAATCTAAAACATTTCCTTCCAATATGATCAGCGGCTTGATCTTCGAGAAAATGCCAAGTTCTTTATGCCATTTTGATATGTAATCACTCATTGGTAATCCTCCATTCTAAACTCACTTAGGGGTTTAATTGGTATTGAATACTGTCTTGCTGCTTGCTGTATTTTGCTTCCGGGCAGACAGTATATCAAGGAAACGTTTTCAAGCCGACCATCTATCGTCGTATCTTTACCAAGAAACACACATACGACATTTCTTTGATTTCTTGAATAACTACTGTAGCCTTCTTCGAACACTTTTTTATCAACCTTGTTCATTCCACTTGGGAAAATTATTGTTGTAATAGATGTTCCGCCAAACGCTTCAGAACCAATTTCAGATAAGGATTCAGGTAAAGTAACTGAACGAATTTTTCTGCAACCACTAAAAGCCATATATTCTATCTTTTTTACCTGTCTACCTATGCTAATAGTTTCCATCTCACCACAACCATTGCAACATAAGCTTGGTATATTCTTTAATGCATTCGGGAAAGCAAGTTCAGTTAAGCCACTTTCAGCAAAACAGAATGAACCCATATATTCGAGAGTTTCGGGCAAATCAATTTTCTTCAAATTTTTGCAGCCTGAGAACGCTTCACCGAGTATCGCCTTTATGGATTTGGGGAGAATAACTTCGGAGATGGTTGCATTCATAAATGCTTTTTCTCCGATACTAATAACGGGTTGCCCATTAATTTCACGAGGAATAATAACACGATTTGTTTCAAATCCGTTATATGCGGTGATTCTCAGTCCCTTACCCGCAAATCGTTCTAATGCAGGATTCTTTTCTTGCCGCTTCCAAAAGGAGTTGGTTGTCATTCCCGTTTCAATTTCATAATTAAAGTAACGAGGATCATCAGGAAAATCATCAGAAAATGTTCCTACATTCCTCAATGCTTGCGAAATTTGGGCATCAACAGTATTTTTGGCTGCTCGTACATTATTGAGCGTTTCTCGTTCTTTATCAAAATCCAATTTCTCATCATCTGAAACTGAATTAAGCAGCTCAACCATTCGTAAAGACTTTTGGCGTGATTGAATAAAACTACCCATCTGCTCAGAAAGACTCATATTTTTTAGTGTTTCAAGAGTTTCTTCCAACACCTTGACCTTAGTTTCAAGCGTTTTTACTCTTTGCTCTAAATCATTCATTTCATCACTTCCTCATATATTAAAAATCAGGTCTATGTATTCCAACTGAAACAACACCGTCCGAAGTGAAAAAATTTTGAACTTTGTTGCTTTCTGTATTGAAATAGGTTCTATACTTGTCAGCTTTTGCCTCGTCTAATATGTGTACTTTCTGATTTGAAGAGCCTCGCAATAAAGAGTTGTCATTCAATTCTTCGATATATTCTCCGTCAATCAAAACGCTTATGTTAGAAAGCATTTCAGGAATAATATCATTTATCTTGTATCCGGTATAGACAATGATATCATCCGATATTTCTTTCAATAAATAAAGCAATCTTTGCAAGTCAGTTGCTTGAAACATTGGGTCGCCGCCTGTGATTGTGAACCCTTCTATATCGTGTTCTTTGGCGACAGATTTTACTAACTCAAAAACCGTTTCAGGCGTAGTCTTATATCGTTCTTGAAATTCCCATAGTTCAGGGTTGCTACATCCTTTACATCTACGAGGGCAACCACAGAACCATATCCCAACTCTTTTACCGGGTCCGAGAACTTCGACAGGATACAAAACTCTTGCTACATACATTGTCCGATCCTCACTAAGAAATAGGCGGCTTGTTCTTGACATTTACCGTTTATATTTGTTCCACCAAGTCCGATTTCATCTCCGTCTTGAAGTATGGTTTTTTCCGTTATCTTTTTATTATTCACATAGGTAAAATTGGTGTTACTCAAATTTTCAATATACAATTCGTCATTCACTTTTGTAATCCGTGCATGAGATCTGCTTACATAACTCTTTACTGAAAGGTACTCGCTCATAGTATTTTCTCGACCAATAGTTATATCGTCGGTAGTCACTTTATAAGCGAATTTACCGTCAAGGCTACTCAACACAAAGGAAATGGTTTCCTCTTTTTCTTTCTCAGTATCGAGCGTAGGAGTAATATCAGATATATCTTCATTACAAGAATTGCACTTTCGGGCATTAGGTGCATTTTTCGCTCCGCACTCACACACTCTAACCATCTTTTTAGGGGTGGCTTCGGCTTGAGCTGCAGTATTTTCGGCAAGCATTCTTTCGGTTTCTTCATCAGTTATTTTCACTCCGGTAAGATCTGCTTCGCAGTTCATACACTCAAAAAGAGCTGGAGGATTTTTCGTCTTACAAGAAGGACAGATTTTGTATTTTTCCATATATTACTCCTTTCTCAAAGCCTTTCGCTTTGTTGTAGCTCGACGTTGTTTCTTTGTCTGCAAAGTTTCAGCTTTTTCAGTCATATTGTAGTCAGTAGTATTTATTATCTGTGCATACTCAGCACTTGGCGGCAGTAAGGAAATACGATCTGCAAGCACAATACCTTTTGCAAACAAACGCTTTTCAATTTCCTTAAAGTCATCACAGAATTGTTCCATCGATTCACACAAAACAGCGGTTTCGTGGTCGTTAGGAAGTCTATCAGTTGCATCAACACCGCCAAGTTCCATCGCTATTTTTCCATCGAAAGAATAAGTTACATTTACGGCTGTACCTTCTCCATAGGTATAAAGTTCATTTCGGAAATGCTTGCCGTTTTTCTTGGTGACTTCTCGACTACCAATTACTGTATAACCCATTTCTTCCATCACTTCATCCAAGCAGTCGCTTATATAAGCCTGCTCATCATCCGCATCAACCGAATCTTTGATTCGTTTGATCTCAGTCTTTAGAGCTTCAATTGAAGCGTTACAACACGGATACTCCTGCGCTACATAGAAATACAAATCACAAAGAGCAATATATTCTGCATAGAGTGTTTCAAATTGCTCGTGGCAAGCTTCATATTCATTCAAATACTGTCTGCATCGCTTAAGCAATGGGGAAACAGTAACAGAAGAATAATTTTTCAAAAAAGCTTCATTATCGATAGCATCCAAGTTGCTAATTGTTTTTTCAAGTTCGACGGTCAACTCAGCAGATAAGTTTACATTGCCTTTCATTTGAAGCAGTTGAACACGAATTTTATTTTTGTTTTCACTCATATCTGTTTGACTTGCAACTTCAATATCAGCAAATGATGTCTTAAAGCCTTTATCAATTTCAGCTCGTAATGTCGTTTGCAGTTCGATTTCATTTTGAGCAGAAATCCGGGACAATTCTGTTACAAGTTTTTCTGCTTTTTCAAGACTTTCCGCAACCGTTTTGGAGGTATTTTCGAGAGAAACCACATCATCGCTATTTGTTTTTGAAATGACGGGAGCAATTGGGGAAATTATACCCTCTAACTCTTTGATTTTATCTGCAAAGCCACCATCATTTCCAATGCGGCTCATTAGTTCACCGGCTACTTGCTTTGCCGTGGAAAACATACTGCCGATCTGCATAAGCCTTTTATTGTATCTTCTAATGCTCTCAGAAGCGACAGATTTTCTACGCTCAAGCTCTCTTTGCTCGGCTAATATCCGTCTTTGCTCCGGTGTTAATGTATATCTTGAAGTTTTTGGTCCAGACATCGTATCTCCCCCTTTTTTATTGTGTCGTTCTATTCCATTTAGTTACGCTTAAATGTTCATACATTTCTACTGAAGAAGTGATGATGACATATTCATCGACTTCATAATATATTGCATACCAATAATCATCTTTTCCTTCTTGGTTGGTACTCTTTTCGCCGTTGCTTTCACCATATTCTATAATCCATCTGTTAAAAGATTTTTCCATAATATCATCTTCGCCAGTAGTGTAAAGCAACCATAGTGCTGATTGAATATCATCGCATGCTTTATAATCTGATAAGTAGTCGATTATTATGTTTTTGCCTTTCTCTGTCTTTGCTACTTCATAATATGAATTATTTTCGCCCCTCAAATCATAGCTAAACATATCCTTTATCAATGTCTGATTTTCAATATCTCTTTTGAAATTGTCATATGGTATGTTCTCGTTGTAACTTTTTATTGCTGATGTAGTAATCAACACGGCAAAAATTAGTATAGAGATAATAAGAATGGTGGACCATAGTTTAATAGCTTTTCTTTCTTTTTCTCGTTGAATTAGCTGTTCGTTGCATTCTTTTTTGATTTCACAAAAGTCGTTCCTATTCTGCACAGACTCTACTATTTCTAAATATTGAACACATTTTTCAGCGTTCCCTACAGTTCTGTACTTGTCAGCGAGTTGTACTATGCTTTGTTCAATATCACTAATCTCATTTACTATGGCTTTTCTTCTGTTAACAGCCTCCAAGCATGCTTTCATCTGTTTCTCATTTAAAACAGCGACTAAAAGTTGACAAAATTTGTGGGTTCTAATTGTTGAGTCCCGTTCAATGCCAAGCGTCCTAAGCTCTTTTAATCTGTTAATATAATCGGTAATGTTCCGAGATGTTTTTTATTTCGGCAGATTGTTTTTTTATGTTGAGTCGATTAGTAATTCCTCGCTTTGCTAACGATAAAGAATTTGCAGTCGGTTTACTGAGTTTCTTAATTAGAAGGCAACGCAAAATAATATCTGCCACAACTGCAACGAAAACAAGAAAACCATTTTCGGTGATAGGAGATGTATCCTGAACGATCAGAGCCGCTATCATTTCGATATTGCCCATAAAGGCGGCTATGACCAATATGATAAATACTATTGCCAAAAACTTTTCCATAAAACTACACCTAATTATCCTTGCAACCCTTGTCGCCAAGCATCTAATTCTTTTCTTTTGCCCAGAGCAATCAGCCACGCTTCAAGCTGCACATCCAAGGTATCATCATAATCGATCATTGAATGACAGAAATCTTCAAATTCCTCATAAGAGGAATCCAGCAACCCTTTCATATAAGCAGTAAGCTCTGACACACTCTTCAATCGCTTTTCACCAATTGCAAATAGTTTTTGACCGGAGAGCAAGTATGCCATTGTATAATAATTCATAATTGTATCGCGCTTGCTACGGTTTCCAACATTATGCGCAGTTTCAAGGGCTGAAGCGGCATCTGCCAAATTCTCATTTTTAGATTTTACTTTAGATAAATAGTTTGTGAGCAGTTTATTTCCCAATATGCTATCCCAATATGAATAGTTGGACTTGTCATTTCTCCAAAGTCTTTCAAGCATATCACGACCTAATGCGGGCAATGATTCATAGGTCTGTCCCATCCAATAGAAACCGTTTAATTCAGGATAAATCTTATAAAGAAGATCCCAGAAGATAATATCATCTTTACCTGCTGTGCGAGTTGCTTCTTCTTCTGCGTCCATACAATATCCTGCGATTTCCGGATTGAAGTTCTTGAAGAAAGACGAAAGCAAGCCACGATAAAGTTGCTTCTTTCCATCGTTCCAATTACTTGCAAGTGCAGTAATTAAAGAAGGAATATCCTTATACGCCTGACCTAAAAAAGTATAAGGAGGGATTGCTTTTTCTGCGCCGAAACCTGTACCCTCGCCGGGAATAACTTGCTTTTTGCCCTTGCACCAATTATCGACTTCTGTATAAGTCCATCTTCTGTTAGGATTATTCTTCTTATTACGGTTCGTAATATCAAAATATGTAACGGCAGAAATCAGGTCTTGCAGTTCTTGTGGCATATCTTTAGGGAACGGGATACGTTGCACCGCAGTGAATTGAGCAATTTCTTCTGCGTTCATATTTTTATAAGGGGTATATCCACAATAGAGTTCATAAAGCGTAATGCCGAAAGAATAATAGTCAGACTCCTCCAAAAACAGATTTCTAAAGGTTTCGGGAGCAGAGTATTCCGGTGTCATACCCGTTTTTGTAACCAAAACGGTATTTCCTTCCTCAACAACTGAGCTAATACCGAAATCAATAATTGCTACACTTTTATTGTCGTCCAATAGCATTATGTTAGACGGTTTTAAGTCTTTATGGATAATATCGTTTTGATGCAGCACTCTAAGTGCTTCGTTAATGCAGGGAATAATTGTTTTCTTCAATTCATCAAAAGAGAACTTTTTGCCCAGCAAACTTCCGTTTTTATAATACGGAAGCACTTCAAAAGGACGGTCGTTATATATACCGGTATCAAATAATTTTGCCACATACGGTGAATCAATGGACTTTAATACTGTTATGACCTCCGGTTTAACAGCACGTTGCCGCCTATAAACTTTAGCAATATACTCTGCGCCATTGTATTTGCACACATAAAGGTCTGCTTCGCCTGTTGATGCACTCAAAGGCTCTACAATTTCATATTTCCCTGCAAGGACGGTTCCTGCGGACAAATTTGCCGTAGCCGTCACGATATTGGGATTGATTGCCGTTTCTTGTCCAACTTCAGAATTGATAACTGTAGAATTAACATTAGGATTAAGTTGTGTTGTATTGTTCATTTTTTCTCCTTTTCTTAAACATTAGCTAACCACTTAAGGTCGTTCAAAATGTCGTTTCTTCCTTTACTAAAAGGCATGAGTTCTTTTGCTGTCAAGCTATTATAGATAACATTGAAAAATTGCTGACACACTCTTTCCCCAAATTTTGAGTGGTATTTACGCAGCTCTTCATAATATCGTTCCGGCCTATTTTTCACTATCATTTGATAGTTTGCTTCATATGCTTTAGCACCGGTACAAGATAAAAAAGCTTTAAGCTCTATTTGAAATTCTGAAGTCTCATCAATTGGTCGTTCGCTTCTTTGACAGTGAGCAATACTTTTTGAGCGTAATAGTTGTGCTACTGTCATATGATCAACAACAGACGATATATTGATTCCATCAACATCGCAACCTAAAAAGTCAAACAGTGCTAATTTTCTCTTTTGGCGTTGTGATGCATAATAAAGATTACTAAGTAATCTATGGAATTTGACAATATATTCGTGGTGGCGCTGTCGTTCTCTCTGTTCTATCTTTTTTGAGTCACTATTTCGTCGAACAGGGATTGCAACGTTTCCAAAGGCAATTTTCTTAGTTCCTCTTTTAAGTGTTCAATCTGCATACTAATCTCCAATAATCTGTGCTTTGCCATCAATAATACGAATCTTGAAATTATCCTCCAAATATTTAATGGCCGCATCGGTTTTCGCTTTAATTTTAGGACCTTTTCGCTCAAATCCAAAAACACGTGCACATTCGGATGCCAAGTCTTCTTCCGTAATGCCGAAGGAGTTGCTGATAATCCGAATCATTGCTAACGCCACTTCCTCTGTGCTTATAAACTCCATTGGGCGCGGTGTATCATATTCTCCCGGAATGCGTACAGTAATCGGAGACAGGGGTAGCTCTCTAATGAACTTGTCACTATCGATAACAACCCGACCACTCAATTTTTTAGAAATAGCTTCATCAATAGTCTTTCTAACGCCCTCCGTAGCCTTGCCGGTCGTAAAAGAAGGTCCCAAACGCTTATACAGCAGTTCCATATGCATAGGCTGTTCTACGCTGACGATATAAAGAATGTTCTCACTGATTCGGGTTAAATTATCGTGTGAACCGGAATGCTCGGTATCCCACCAATTGGCTTCTTTGTAATAAGCAAAACCATACGGATTTTGAGTGGACATTTTTTCAATTGGCTTAACAGCTTCAGTTGCTATTGCATCGATGGATACACCCGTATCATTTTCATTGCTTTGCTTAACTGTGTGGGTAGCATTTCCGTTTTTATCGAAAACAGATTGGATAAAACTAATTAATGCTTCACCCTCTGATTTCGGATTGCGACACCATTCAGTGGACCATACACGATACAGATTCCAACCCATATTTTCAAGTACTGTTCTTCTTAAATGGTCTCTGTCGCGAGCAGTTTTAGCCTGAACATAAGATATACCGTCACATTCAATACCTGCAATGAATTCGCCGTCAACGTCCGGATTTTCGATCGCTATATCAATTTTATAATCTGAACATCCTACTTGTTTTTGAACTTTATATCCATTGTTCTCCAAAAATTCGGCAACAAAATTACAGAACTCGTCAACAGTTTCAAATGCTTCTTCTTTTTCTGCCGGTTTTAATACGCTTGAGCCTTTTCTTGCAAATTCAATATAAGAGCGAAGCATGCGAACACCATCGGAGTTTGTTCTGTTAAGATCAATATCAGAGGGGAGAATAGAACCGACCAACTTCACATTGCATTTGGCTCTGGTAATGGCAACGTTTAAGCGTCGTTCACCGCCCGCATGCCCAAGTGGTCCAAAGCGCATATACATTTTTCCGTTTTTATCTTTTGCATAGCAAATACTGAAGATAATAGTGTCCCGCTCATCTCCCTGAACATTTTCAAGATTCTTAACAAAGAAAGGCTCATCTTTAGATTCGTCAAAGAACCATTCATATTGCGGCATTCTTTCTCTGAAATCAATAATAGCGTTTTCAATAGCGGTTTGCTGTTTTTCGCTAAAAGCAATAATTCCAAGAGAACGATCAGGATGCTTTTGAATATGTTCAAGGACTAACATTACACATTTTTGCGCTTCTCTGATATTGCAGTTTTTACCGCCGCCTTCATAGCATCCGTTTTCCACATAGATGTACTCAACACCCATATCAGGAACCTTCGTAATACTGTTTGGGAAGGTAATAAGCTCGTTCTTGTATATTTCTCTGTTGGAAAAAGCGATTAGACTTTCGTGCTTGCTTCGGTAATGCCACAACAATGTTCTGTTAGGCAATACCGATGCCGCTTCTTCTAAAATAGAATCAGATACTACTTCACTGTAATCTTCTTCATCACTTATATCATAATCACCGTCGAAATTATTTGTAGTGGCTGAAAAGAAATTTGTAGGAGGCAACTGCTTACTATCACCGGCAATGATAACTTGTGAACCTCTGAAAATTGCTCCTATAGCATCTTCGGGAAAAATCTGCGAGGCTTCATCAAAAATCACCAAATCAAAATGATACGCTTCTGTTTCCAAGAAATAGGATACCGAAAGCGGCGACATCATAAGACAAGGCTTGAGTTTCATTAGAAGATTGGGTATTAGCCTAAAGAGTTTTCTAAGCGGCATTATATTTCTCTTTTTACTAAGTTCTTTATTGAGAATTGCAACTTCATCGGTAGCTTTGAGCATACGGTGCGTAGATGGTAAATTCTCTATAAGTTTTTCTCTGATTCGCATTTGGGCAATAAGCAATTGCAGATCATCCAGTTCGATGAACTTTTTGATGCGTTCATCATGCGTATTTCTTCTAAAACGGCGCAATGAGGCAGACTTGTCGCAAACTGCTCCAAGCCACATATGATAAAAACCTTTCAAGAAAATTCTCTCAATACTCGTAAATAGTTCTGCATCTTCTATTTTTCTGATAAAGTCGGAAAGTCCGTTATTTTCGCAATCCTCCTTTGCCTCCGTATAATCAATCCAGCCTACAAGGATATCGATATTTTCAAGACAGCCACTGATTTTTTCGGCGAGCGATTTTATCGCCATCATATCAAGCCGGGTATCAGTAGAGAACTGTGATTGCACCCATTCAAACGAACCTAATCCGGCATTATAGATATCTAATATCTTTGTAGAAAGCACCTTATAGTTTTGCTTTCTATTTGCCGGCACATTGATTGTAGGGCATAACACTTCGTATAATGCGGACTGCTTTATATCCGCAAGTTTTTTCAGCAAATCAACAATATTATCCCAATCGGTAGTTAAATCTGTATACAAGAAATCAAATTGTTTTATATAGGTTGTAGAGAAAGAGGAAATCAAATTTTTTGTATCCACATATGAATTCAACTTTTCAATAGCATCATATATGCTATCTACTGGCTCATCACCATTATGCAAATACGAAATAAGTAAGTTTTTATGCTCAGATAGCTCACTGATTTTTGCTATGTAAGCATTTATTTCAGTAACGGCACTATCGGAATCAAAATCAGCAGAATCAAGATTAATGGAAAGCTGAGAGTTTGACACGATATCTCTTGCTTGAGCAAAAGATGTCATGACTGTCGACAATAGTGACTCCAAGGATTCAATTTGCGCCTTGTGGTCAACGGACAATAATTCAATTAGGCAGGCAGGAATGCCCTTAACCGGTAGCTGTAAAAGCTTTTCGACGATACCGATTGCTGCTAGCACCAAGTCCCAATCGGAAGCAATGCCGGTGTAATATGTAGCGAGAGCACGAGATAATTCTTCACTCTTGTCATCAAACCAAGCCTTTTTCTCGTGGTATGTCTTTAAAGAATTCAATAGATCTACCGCAACCTCGTCGGGTAGCTTTTTTAAAATCTTCTTGGATAATGCTTGGATTTGTTTTTTGTCTTGCCAATATTGCGAATTAAACACTTTAAATATGCTTGTGTAATCTGTTTTATAGCGCAACAATATCGGAGAATAATCTAAGGATAAAACATCAGATTCCCATTCGCCTAATATTTTTTCTTTATTTATTTTTAACTGGTCTGCTGTTGTTTTAGCTTCATTAACTAATGCTTTTATTTCACCTATGTCGGTTGCAAACCAATTCTGTTGAAGAATTATATTGTTTTGAATCGACGCAAGCAAATCAGCTATGATTTGTTGGTTATTTGTATTTGATATAAATGTCGTACCCAGCAGGTTGTTGATTGCTGAAAACGCTCTGTTTGCCGACATTAATTTGTCTTTCAACGATGTAAGAGTTCCTAAAATCTCAGCGGCTCCTTTAACATAATAGTCAGGAGATTCCTCTGTAATCAAAGGCATACCGACAAAGCCGTTTGCAATTACCAACAGCTTTTCTTTCCATCCGTTATAGTCATATTCATATATCCCATTATCGAAAACTTGCGCTATCTCTTCTTGCAAAGCGAAAAGCTTGCTATAAAGTTGTTTAGCTTCTTCCGCTGTGGAAATAGCTTGCGGTATATCAAAATCAGCAACCCATTCAATTGGTACATCGGGGATTTTGCTGATTTTCAGCAATATATCTGCCAATGTGGGAAAAGTTGAGTAATTAAGCGCACTTAGAAGATCTGTACTTTCAAAAACAGAATTAGCCATTTCTATAAGCGATACCAAGTTTGCACGAAGCGCCTCTAACTCTGCACGCATTTTTTTGGAATATTCATATCCCGACATGCGAGAAGAAAGCCCATCCCAAGGATTGTTTTTAATAAAGTTATTCAAACGATTTAAGGACAATGAATATTCATTTAATGTGTTCAAATATGATTGCAGCTTTGCTTGAGATACACCTAAAGGATTCTCAATAGAAAAAGTAACGGTTGGAGCATCATTAACTTCTTCCAGTTTGCTATAAACTTCGTAACAGCTTATGTTTAATTCCGGGTTCAGTTTATGAAGTTCAGAGGCATATTGGTTTAACTCTTGACGAATTGTCAAAAGTTCTTCCAAGTTAGTTATAGCCGTATCTTTTACCCGTGTTTGCTTCAGTTTGAGGTTGGCGCCGATTTGTTCAAGGATTTCTTTCTTATTAGCCTTATAGCTGTGAAGCGGCAAACAAAAATCGGCTAAATGCGCATCCTGCAATCTGCGGTATACCACTTGCAAAGCAGCCATTTTTTCCGATACAAACAAGACCTTTTTGCCATCAGCCAAGGCTTCCGAAATGATATTCGTAATAGTTTGACTCTTTCCTGTCCCGGGAGGGCCTTGCATAACAAAACTGATGTTATTCTTTGAATAAAGAATAGCATCTTGCTGACTTGAATCAGCACTCATAACCTGATAACAATCCTGTGTTCTAATCGAATCAAGATCAAACGAACGAAGTTCTTCAGGAATATCGTTCGCTTCAGCAGAATCTCCGGACATTGCTCGAATAACAGGATTTTTCTTGATTCGCTCCTCATTCCTAAGCAAATCGTTATACATCGTAATCTTGAGGAAAGAAAGCAACCCCAAGCTTACTTCTCTGATAATTTTCCATCCTCTTTGATCGGCAATTTCTTCAAGACTTTGTAGGTAATCGCTCAGTGTGTCTTTATCTACATCGAAATGAGGCAGTTCAATTCCATATTCAGTTTTAAAATAATATTCCAATGTGGGATTCACTACAATATCATCTTCGTGCTTCGAAAGTGTATATGGCGAATTCAGTGCTTCTAAAGCCAATACAGCAGGCACCAGTATTAAGGGTGATTTAATCCATTGAGCAGAGGCCCCTTTGCCGTCTTTCCATTCGATGAATCCGAAAGACAGGTAAAGTATATTGGTACCCTGTTCTTCAAGAGCAAGTCGGGATTTTGAACGCATGTTTTTCAAAGTGCGTTGACGTTCTAATACACTTCCTTCTGCTTTGATGTCACCTATTGTAACCGGTAATGGAGCAGATAAGTTTTCTAACAAGGATAAAATAGAAAAAACACGAATATCTGTTTCTCTGTCAACTGCACGTTGAAATGTTAAGGTTTCCTCGTTCAATGCAAGTCTGTTAAAAAGCTCGTCAAAAGAAGGCTCTACCAACTTAATAGTAGTCCTTTTCGTTTCACGGTAATTGATCATTTTGTTTCGCTTGCCGAGGTCAAGTAGTTGATGCTCCCAATATTCAAGCTTTTTATCCAATAAATTCGCTGACATAGCAATACCTCAATTAGAAACAGTTATTTTGTTACTTCATTAACTTCCATAATATCATCAACTTTACACTCAAGGCATCTGCATATTTTAGCAAGAGTATCAGTCGTTACCGCCTCATCCTTGCTTAGTTTTCTCATGGCATGTTGAGTTAAATCTGCTGCTGCCTGAAGGTCTTTTTTCTTCATATTCTTGTCAATCAGCAATTTCCACAATTTTTTATAAGATACTGCCATAGTAATAATTCCTTCCTACATTATTTGACAAATTGCAACAATACTAATATATTATAGCACATTCAAATAGAAGAAGCAACAATAATTGCGATATTTCACAAATAAGTAGCAACATTAATACATTAATAATGTAAATACACCGCCAAGAGAACAGCAAAAAATAAAGAATATGTTTGCTTTCTATATTTGTCAAACAATTTGGTTTTTACAAACCAAAAGCGGAGCCGAAGCTCCGCTTTTTCTTAGCAGAATATTAGTTCTGCGTTTACCACATTTGTCACTCTTGATTTGATACTGTTCATTCTGCCAATCCATTCCATATGGTTATCGACTTTAAGTTGTTCGGTGATGCCCTCAATCTCGGCGTACTGTTTCATTAGCAGTTCGAACATCTCCTATGCATCTTGATCGATATCAGTTAGGTACTGTTCAAGTGTTCCATTCATCCGCATGACATTGATTACAGTTGGGCTGTGCTTTTTCAAGTAAGCATAGTGCCGCTGTCCCCAAACACCTATGTTCTTCACAAATTCATCTTTCATACTCTCACACTCACTTTCTTTGACGGTGATTTAATGATTTTGACAAGCAAATCATCCACATCCTCGGTCGCTTTGTTTTGCTCAATATACATTGTTCTTGCGGCATTGACACAACCGATGAGCAGGCGGTGCTCAAAATCATCAAGGGTTACTTTGTGCTTAACATCTTGAACTTTCATAATGCAAAATCCTCCTTTGCAAGTACATTGTACCGCAAAAGAGAATTAGTGAAAAATGTGCGTTTTTTGAAATATGATTGTACGTTCCGGTGTGTTTGTTAAATTCCTTATGAACATCCGCACCATATCGAGTATTCATAACCAACCTGAGAGTTGGATGTGGACACTCGATTTCTTTTTGCCTACATTTTGCATCTTCTTGTATGTATGAGCAGGGATTACCCTGCTCTTTTTGTTATGCCGGTAAAGCATTCGGGACATATTCAACGGCAACGCCTTTTCAGGTTTCCTCACAGTAATTGTGCCGTCTTGCAAGACTCGGCAGTTCCAGATACCCTACAAACTTATAGTGTATCTTTATCATCTGCTTGCGGTTTTTGCCAGTGCCTGTGACCTCGTACACATCAATGCGGTCAATGAGTTCCTGCAAGAGAGGTGCTGTGAGCTTATCCATCTGCATGAATTTCCGAACAGCGGCAATGAACTTTTCTTTCCCAAGCTGCATTTCATCCACTTCCGACAGGCGTTTACGGTATGCAGAGATTTTCTCTTTCAGTTCTAATCGTTCGGTTTCGTACTTTTGAGAAAACCGCATAAATATCTCGTCACTCAGTTTGCCCGCTACATTGTCCTCATAGCACTTGATACACAGCTCTGACACCTGCTCACTGCGCATAAGACATTTTTGTAGCTCGCTCTCAAGATGCTTTTTCTCTTTGAAAATGTCGGCATTGGTTTTGTCGGCAAGCAGCGTTGCAAAGTCTTCCTCGTTATCGCAAAGACATTTTGACAGCCTGCGAAGCTCTAATGTTACCACCTGCTCAATGGCGTCAGCTCTCAAATTAATGCGTGGAGGAACAGGTACATCGGTTTCCGTGGTAATTGCCGCACATAAAGAACGGAATATCCTCTTTATCATGCTTGATGTTAAACCACAGCTTTTAGCACTGGAGATTTTCGTAGACCATCACTTTATGCAAAGCGGCAGATATATTTCAGTGAAGAAGAATGCAAAAAGCGTAACTGGAACCGTGGCAAAGAGGCTTAATTTCGATAGCTATTATAGTTTTATCTTGACCGATTTTTTCGAAGGTCTACATTACGGGCATTATCCCCGCAAATGCGAAATCTGCGGCAAGTATTTCCTTATGTAGAGCGCAAGGCGGCAAAAATACTGCTCTTACGGCATTGCGCCTAAGCTGTATCGGGGTAAGAAGATTACTTGCCGAAAATATGCCGCCTTCTTGAACCGCAAGGAAAAGGCGGAGAACGATCCTATCGTATCGCTGTATAACCGCCGATGTGGTGCCATTCGTACAGAGTTTGGCAGATGTACAATATCAAAAGCTTTTGGTGAAGCGGCGAAACATCTTGCAAAGGAACATAAGCTGCGAGCGTTGGCGGACGATCAATATGCAAAAACGCAGTACAAAAAAGATATGAATCGAGAAGCGTTATACGCCGAAGTGGACAGGAATTTGAAGTAAAAGAAAGTGTGTGCCGGTGAAAAACGAAAAGTGGACAGAAGATTTGTATTTATTCCGTATGAAACCGGCACCGCCGAAGAAAGACGATTTACAGGAATATATTGCTTTATACTGCCCTGAAAAGGACGAAAAGTATCTCAACAGTTTTTTTCATTATTACGAGCCAAGGATAAACACAATCATTATGCAAACCGTGCTGGAAAACGCTATGCAAGGGCATTTTGCCGATTTGAAGCAAGCATATGTTTTCGGTATCTACAAGGCATTGCAGAAATACGATATTTCCACCGGAGTGCCGTTTCTCATCTTTAAAGAGCACTATGTCAAAAACGAGATTGAAAAATACATCAGCACCATGCGACAAGGTTATTCCGTACAGAGCGTGGACGAATACCGAACGCTCAGAAAGGCAATGGCGCTGTATGCAAAGTATGAGTATAAATTTGACGATGAAACGATAACCATAATCGCCGCCGAAATCGGGAAAAGCGTCAAGGACACCAAAGAAATTATCCGTGCCGGAATTGACAGCACACACTATACCGATTTTTACCGTAAATACGCCGACGAGGACGGTGAAAGCACATACCGAGATATATGGTTGTATCTTTGTAACCGCATAAAATGAAACAGCCCCGATGAGACAGACAACAATCTGAAACTCATCAGGGCTGTTTGTGTTTTGTTTATGGTATGACAGAAAATCGCAATATTTTGCGAAACAATAACAAAATGTAGATAAACTTTCTTGTGTTTGCGATGTGAATGTAGTATAATAAAATAAATACTACTTGCGAGGTGCTGAAAATGTCTTTAACGGTCAGTTACAACAAGCTTTGGAAGCTGCTTGTCGATAAAAAAATGAGCAAGGCTGATCTGCGCAGGGCTGTGGAGATTTCTCCGAACACGATGACAAAACTTCGCCGCGACGAAGAGGTTTCTATGACTGTTCTGAAACGGATATGCGAATATCTGGAGTGCAATATCGGTGATATCTGCGATTTTATTCCGGCTTCAAAATCGGAGGTGAACTCCTGATGACAGAACAGCTTTTGCTGGAATGTGAGCAATTTATCCGAAACGGTGGCCTCCTTACCGGTTCATCCTTTGTGAGGATAGAAATACCCTTCTGCAAGATGATGGATATCGATACCGATGACGCAGAACAGTATTTACAGCAACACAGGGAGAATACTTTCGCGGAGCAGATGTTTGCCTTTATTGACCGTACCGGACAGAAAGACAGCGATATCTATAAAAAAGCCATGATTGACCGGCGGTTGTTTTCCAAGATACGGTCGAACAAAAAATATATACCTGCCAAGAGAACGGTAATCGCTTTGTGTCTTGCATTGGAATTATCAAGAGAGGATGCAGATAAACTTCTTTCCTCTGCCGGATACAGTTTATCCCGTGCCGACGATTTTGATCTTGTGATTGCCTTTTGCATTGAAAAGAAAATATTTAATTTCTTTGACATTAACGAGGCGCTTTTTCATTTCGGTTTTGAGCCGTTTTGAAAAAGAAAAAGCCGCCGTCGGAAAACGGCAGCCGAGTATTATTTTGAGTCCGCGGATTTATCATCCGATGTGTTCAGGTTATCGAGCGCATATTGAAGGCATTGCACAACGATTTTATTCATGGAAGTGTTGTACTCGCCGGCAAGGCGGTCAAGCTGCTCCACAATATTTACAGGAATACGAAATGTTTTATTGACGGATTCAAAACCCTTTTCAAGTTCAAGCATGATAAATCTCACCTCTCTGCATATTATTATGCACTCTATTTAGAAATAAATATACAAGCAGTTTATCTTGCAATACGCTTGCAGATTGGACTCTAATAATGTATAATGATACTTGTAGAAGTGTAACTATCACTGAGTTTCAAAAAATGTCGCCGCTGCGGCGACCAAATTACAGACGGAATAGTTTAAAATGGATTTCAGAACAGGAGGCGGCATTGCTATGGGAAAACCAAAGAAATTAAGAAAGCTGATAAAAGCGGCGAAAATGGGAAAGCCCTGCGCTATGTACCGACTTGGTATTTGCTTTGAAACAGGAACTATGACTGAGAAAGACTTAACGAAAGCCGCCGATTGGATCTCCGCTGCGGCTGAGACCGGATATGCTCCGGCACTTGAATGGATAAAGGATTATTCTTTTGACGATAACGCTTTGATTCAGGCAGAAAGCTGAGGGAATGTATGAAACGTCTGAAATACAACGAAATTTTTGACAAAGTGGATCTTTATGAAGGGCTTGAAAAAGACACGCTGACAATGCGGCTTGAGGGAAATATCAGCGAGGACCGCCCGTCCGATATGCACAGATATGATATCTCTTTCCCTGCCGAAGTCGGAGAATACACAGTCGATTTTTCACCCTATATTCCGAAGCGCAGGTACATTCTGAAAATAAACAGCGTCGGTCAGAACAACATAAGCATAACCTTTAACGGAAACGACTACACCCTGCACGAAGGAATGAACTTTCTTTTTGACATAAGGGAGTCTCAGGCGTCATACGACGGCCCGTGGTTTACGGGCGTGGATGAATGGCAGGCCGTATGGGTGAAATAAGATACAGTGAGGTGGCGACGTGAAAGGTATTAAGCTGAAAATATCAAAACCAACGGATAAGCTTCCTGCAGGTTCAAGTAAGCTGTTTGGCAATCCCGATGTATGGAACGGCTTTGAATGGCCGTATATCGAGGAAAACGGCGAAAAGTACGACTTGACCTTTATGTGTCAGATTGACTGTGCCGAGGCAGAAGGCTTTGATGAAAGCGGACTGCTTCCGAAAACGGGAATCCTTTATTTCTTTTACGATCTTGATACAATGCCCGAAGCACCGGATGAAAAATCGGCACGGGTTCTTTGGTACAACGGCGAATTATCGGCCCTGCATGAAATGATACTGACAGATGAGGACGGCAACAGTCTGGCTTTTTCGGAACAGAAAATAGATTTTGAAGCATCGGATGCGGATGATAAATCAGCTCATCTTCTGCTTGGAGATATGACGCAAAGCTGTGATTTTATAAACAATCGTCTGCCGCTTTTGCGTATCGGCTCGCTTGAAACGGAGGATGCGGAAATCCGCTTTAAAGATGACGGTTGGCTGTGCTTTTATATTGAGAAAGAAAAACTTGGAGCGCACGACTTTTCCGAAGTGAAAGCGGCGCAAATATAACGGGAGGAGCTTTACTATGGGACTGTTTAACAAAATGACTTTTTGGGATGCCCTGCAGCTTTTAGACTGCGACTATCTTTCACCGCATCTGAAAAAGAAGATCATCAAGGCAGAATCCAATTTTACCGAGGAAGAAAAAACGGCTTGTTATATTATGTACAGCCTGCATAAGGGAGATTGTGGTCTGGCGCTGTCTTTTATCAACAGAGCAGAACATGGAGAAGAACTGATTCCGGAAATAATGATGGCTCTGTTTACGCATGTCGCTGTTCGTACCTTCAGGGCGGCTTATGAGAAGGAGCCTTCCAATCCCGACTACATTGCCTTTTTCGCTTTTGCCTATGAGATCGGCTTCTACGATTGCGAAAAAGATCACGCAAAGGCTGTCGAGTTTGCTGATCTTCTGCGCTTCACAGACGCCGACGGAGCACTTGTTAAATACGCGCTGAAAAAGATTTTCCCGGAAGAAACCCACAACGGCAGCACAGCAGATGATAATGTCCGCAAGAATGCAACGGCGAATACGGAGCCGACTTCTACCGCCGTACCTACTTCTGCAAAGGATCCTTCCGACGAATCGACGCCGCAGGCGGAATTCAAGCGCATTGAATATGACGGCGGAGATGTGTTTGAGGGCTACTTCCTGAACGGCAAAGAGAACGGTCACGGAACATACACATGGTCTGACGGATCTTTCTATGACGGCGAGTGGAAAGATGGCAAAAAAGACGGGAACGGAAAACAAAGCCATCCGGACGGTAGCTGTTATGACGGAGGATGGAAAGATGATAAAATGGACGGCTTTGGCGTTTTAGTTTATTCTAACCAAAGCCGATACGAGGGGCACTGGTCTGAGGGAAATGAAAACGGTCATGGAATGTTGACTTTCGCCAATGGCAATAGTTATGACGGCGAGTGGAAAGACGGAAACGAAAACGGTCACGGCATAAAGAAATATATAAATGTCGGTGTTTATGACGGTGAATGGAAGGACGGAGACGAAAACGGTCATGGCATAATGAAATATATAAATGGCGATGTTTATGACGGCGAATGGAAAGACGGATACGAAAACGGTCATGGAACGATGACTTATGCCAATGGCGATCGTTATGACGGTGAATGGAAGGACGGACACGAAAACGGTCATGGAATGTTGACTTTTGCCAATGGCAATAGTTATGACGGCGATTGGGTTAACGGAGAGATGAACGGCAACGGAATATACACCTATGCTAACGGAGAAAAGTATAAAGTAACCTGCAAAGAAGATGAAATTATAAGCAAAGAGCCGTTTGAAACACCGAAAACAAGCTCTACGGTAATCCGGAGCAATCAAAAAGCCAAAACCGAATATAAGCAAATTAGATATGACGGCGGTGATGTTGGAGAAAAATCTATGAGTATATGTGACGAATTAAAAAAACAGGCGGAGCAAACATACGCCGAGGGAATTGACAAATCGATTGAAACAGCGGCGGCGTGCTTTCGGCTTTGCGCCGAGGGGTTATCCCGATTTCCCGATGACGGTGGAGGAAGCTACCCGATACAGGATATTTCGCTGCTCATCGCCTGCTCGGCGGTGTCGGGCGGCTGGAACAGAACAGGCTCTGCCGACAGGGATCGTATGTCTGAAAGACTGAAGCTGTATGTGTCAAATGTCAACGAACTGTGTGATGATCTGCCGCTTGCGCTGACCGTTCCGGGATTCGCGAATATCGGGCGGAATCTCATGTCGTCGCCGCAGATATCGGCGTTTACCGAACATCTGACGCGCCTGTTCCAAACGCTTGACGAGCATGAAAAAATGGCGGTCGTCACAATGCACTATTTGATGCTGTATGCGGTGTTTGAGCAATGGCCGCAGGTGGATGTGCTGAAAGACGCCTATGAAAACGCCTTAGTTCAGCCGGAGGAAGCCTACGAGTCGCCCGAGAGCAATACGGCAGAGGACTTCGAATGGGAGGAGTTTTCCTCGGTCGGCGAGCTTCACGAAAAGCTTCTCCGTCCGGAGCTTTTCCGCGACCCGCTGGATCGCTATCTCCTCAATTCGTGTATGTATCTGGAGCCGTTCGTCGATGAATTCCATGAGGAATTTGCGGGCGGCGACTATGCGGAAACAAAGGAGATCATCGCCGAGATCCTCGGCGTGGAGAGCGGCGAGCTCACGGAGAGCATCGAGCTCCGTATTGACTTTATTCGCGGATTTACCGAAAAGGAGTACCTCCTTGCGGCGATGTACAGCCTTGCTTACGACGAAAGAACGGATCTTGCGCCGTATCTTGCAAATCTCGCCTGCTATTTATGGACGGACACCGGGGACGGCGACTACTTTGATCCGCTGCTTGATCTGTTCAGAATGTCCGGCGAATACGATGACGACGACAGCACATGGCTCTGCGCCATACTCCGCCTGCAGGAAAACGGCAATATCGACGATCCGCTCAAGCCGAACGACGACGGCAGCTTCGACAACCAATTTGCATATTTCGATGATGTGTTCGGCGATCTCCTCGATCAAGGGTACCTGCCCGGCTCGGACGGAAAAATGTATCTGTCCGATATCGGCGATGACAGCGAGGACGAAACGGAGGAGTCCGATACCGGAGACAACGTGCTGATCCGTTACCAAAACGGGGATTCCTACCGCGGCGCGGCGGTCGGCGGCGTGCGTGAGGGATTCGGCGCATATTTCTTCGCAGGCGGCGGCTTCTACCGGGGCTGCTTCCATGCGGAAAACTTCGAGGGCTACGGCATGCTGGACGAAGGAAACGGAAGGGTCTACAAGGGACTTTGGAAGGACAACAAGCGCTGCGGCTACGGTGAGCAGACCTTTGAAAGCGGGTCAAAATATTTCGGTTGGTGGAAGGATAACGTCTACCACGGCTTCGGTCGGTTTGTTTTTGCCAGTGGCTCCGAGAATGTCGGAGAATTTAAAAACGGAAAAGAAAACGGTATTTTTCTCATAAAACGAGACGGAGAATGGTATGGGTATAAGTGGGTAGACGGAGAAATAATACCTTCGCTTGACGGAGCCTTGATAACCTACAACGATGGATCCGGATATGTCGGTCAGACCGTGACGGAGCATCGCAGAGGATTGACCGTCCGTATCAGGCAGGGCTACGGCGAATACCGATTCCCGGGAAACTCTCGAAACGGCTCCACGAATATCTATCAGGGGCAGTTTTCTCAGGATGTGCCCTATGGAACGGGAATCCGCGTCGATACCACCGGAGAGGAACCAATCATTCTTGCCAGCGATGATTTCCGCGGAGATTCCATTCCCGACGGAAAATGCCGCGCAGTCCGGCTGACCGGCGTGGATAGCTACGAATACGCTCTATTCTATGAGGGCGGATATCGGGACGGAGAAGCCTTCGGCAGCGGAATGCTGTATGTTGCCGGAGACAGTGAAAACGATCACTACAGATACCGTCCGTATGGACTGCCTATCGGCAGCATTGTTCGTTGTGACCATTTTGACGGCGGTCCGACAGGCGCCGCCATAGTAACCGATGAATACGGCGAGATGAGATACGGACGCTTTGTTGACGGATTCTGGGAACCGAACAAGTAATGTCATCTGATTTTGATAAACGGAGTGTGAAATATGCAGCCCGAAATCGCATTAAAGCTGTGTGCCGCAGTAGAAATCCTGATCGTTGCGGTCAGTGTTCTCCTCGCGGTATGGAAACGGAATAATCTGAAAAGCGTTATCCGCACCCTCGGTGTGGGCGTGTTTTTGTCGCTGGTGGTGATGGTGCTGCCGTATTACATCGGCGGCAGAAGTCCCTATGCCTTTTGGCTGTCGGTGTTCAACGCCATGTGCGCCATGTTAATGAATGCCGATCCGGTGGAAATACTGGAAAGCATCGGCGCCGTTCAGGTAAGCTTTGTTTCGGTCTATCGGGCGGTACTGCTGTTTCTGTTCATTTTAGCTCCGCTGTTTACGGTCGGTATTACGCTGTCCTTCTTCTCGGAGCGGTTCACAAGGCTGCTCTACCGACTTCGTTCGGTATTTCGGGATTCCTATTTATTCTCGGCTGTAAACGAACGCACCGTCTGCCTTGCGGAGAATATTGCCGAAAAGGAACGGAAACCGCTGATTCTGTTTGCGATTTCCGGCAGTACGGAGGATGAAAGCGCCGAACTGCTATCCCGAATCAAAAATCTCGGCGGGTATGTGCTGACCGGGGATATTTCCTCTGTCCGGCATAACATCCGCCGCAAACGCCATTATTATCTGTTGAATTTTGACGGCAGTATCAATCTGGAAAACGGTCTGCGGCTCTTTGAAAAATACAACGATGTGGCAAGTGATACTCTGTATATGTGGCTTTATACCAAGGATGAAACGGCTTCGGTCATCTTTGATTATCTGTACGAAAAATTTCATGTGCAGCTTATTAACGAAGAACAGCTTATCGCCCGGCAGCTTGTGCGGGACTTTCCGCTGTATAAAGCCGTGACGGGAAACAGACTGTCGGTACTGATTGTCGGCGCGGGAAATATCGGTCTTGAAATTCTGCGGACCGTTGCCTGGTGCGGGCAGCTGGGTGACGAAATACGGACGGAGATTCACGTCATCGACCGCGACGGCGATCGGGCAAAGGCATTGCTGGCCAAAAGCTCGCCGCAGCTTGCCGAAAGGTTCAGCATACAGTTTTATACCGCGGATACGGAAACCGACAGCTTTCCGAAGGTGCTGTCCGGTATCTCTCCCGATTACATCATTGTGTCGCTGGGAGAGGAAAAGCGCAATATCCGCACCGGACTGTATCTGCGGCGGTTTTACGGGCTGAACGGCGACAAACCGTTTATACATATTCTGATGGACAAAACGGCAACCGAGGAACTGCTTCTGCCGTATTTGTGCCTTTCAGATTGGAAAATATCCGCCGACCGGCAGAGATACACGGAGCAAAAGCTGTGCTCCTTTGCACTGCTGCCCTTCGGCAGCTATGAGAAGACCTACGGACATATCCTGACTGCCGATTCACTTGACTATTGGTTGGCGGTTGCGGTCAATGCCGTGCGTATAGGCATTACCGAAATCAACGAAACACATACACCTGCGCTGCTCAAAAGTCTGTACAATCAGGTGGAGTATTACAAAAACTACGCGGGCGCGTATGCTGTTTCTCTGCCCTATAAGCTGTATCTGATGGGGCTTGAGCTTGTTGATGACGGAGGAGGCGACCTCTCTGTTATGGAAGAAACATTGCCGGCATTTGAGGATCTCCTTCTGAGACAGGAGGCCTTGCGCTTTGAAGCGTTTATGCGCGCGTCCGGCTGGACGGATTTGCCGCTTGACTGCGTTCATGATGGCATTTACCAGGATAAATTAAAAAAGTGCCACGCTCGACTTTCTGCGGAAAGCACCAAAAAACTGTCCGATATTACGGGACGGAATTTTGATGCGGAGGATCGGCAGAACCTATACCGTATCCCGCAGATTTTGCGTCTTGCGGGGGAACTGTCCGGGAAGAAACTTTCGGTACGAAAAGCGATGGAAACCGAAACGAAGGATATGTGACAGTCATAAAACTACCGTTAAGGAGAAAAACCTATGAGCATATGTGACGAGTTAAAAAAACAGGCGGAGCAGACATACGCCAAAGGAATCGACAAATCCATCGAAACAGCGGCGGCGTGCTTTCGGCTTTGCGCAGAAGGCTTATCCCGATTTTCCGATGACGGCGGAGGAAGCTACCCGATACAGGATATTTCACTGCTCATTGCCTGCTCGGCGGTGTCGGGCGGCTGGAACAGCGTAAGCTCCGCCGACAGAGAGCGTATGTCTGAAAGACTGAAGCTGTATGTGTCAAACATCAACAGGCTGTGCGACGATCTGCCACTTGCGCTGACCGTTCCCGGTTATGCGAATATCGGGCGAAATCTCATGTCGCCGCCGCAGATAACGGCGTTTACCGAACATCTGACGCGCCTGTTCCAAACGCTTGATGAGCATGAAAAAATGGCGGTCGTCACGATGCACTATTTGATGCTGTATGCGGTGTTTGAAAGGTGGCCGCAGGTGGATGTGCTGAAAGCAGCCTATGAAAACGCCTTAGTTCAGCTGGAGGAAGCCTACGAGCCGCCCGAGAGCAATTCGGCAGGCATTCCGTTCTCGCATACATATGCCGCTCCCGCACAGCCGACAGCGGCGGCGATTGCCCGGTATGACCGCAACGCAAAGCGCCGCTGGCGGCCGCTGAAAATTTACCTTATTGTAACGGGACTGTTTATTGCGTTGGTGCTTGGGTTATATTTTTACGCCGCACCTCCGTTTTCTGAAGGTCAGGAGATTGTGGTAAAGGATATCACCGGACAGTCGGTGAAAATGCTGCCCGATTCTGAGCCTGTGGAGCTTGCCTTGGTGGGGCTGACGGATTATAACGGCGTTGTCCGCCTGTTTTACGGAATGATAACAGGCATTGTGGTGTACCGAATAGTGTCAATCATCGCCGTGTTTATCATAAATTTACTTTATCGAAGGAGAAATGCAAAAAAAGCTGCTGCTTTAAGGGCAGGCAATTATATACCGTAATCAGAAGGAGGATGGGTATGTTCAAAAAAGTCATTACACTATTATTCGGCACAGCGTTTATGGTAGTGCTGATGCTTGCGGCAGGAGGAATCTATCTCCTTCCCGAAAATTTCATGGGTGCATATATGTATGCCGATGTGTGGAACGCCGTGGGCGGGCTGTTCAGCCTGATGCTGGTTCCCGGCTTTGTGGTGGGCTATGCCGCCTGTCAGAGCCGAATCCTCGGTGCAGTCTGGTTTATCGGCTTTGTCGTATTGGGATTTATCAGCGGGATCAGCGTTTGGTGGATCGTCACGGCTGTGTTGCTTATCCTATCCTACATATTCTGCATCAGCGAGAATGTCGGCGATTATGATGACCTCGACACCTACGACAAGCTCTGTGTGCTGATCCCCGCCTTCGGGGCACTGCGGTTTATCGACCGCTTCGGGCTGGAAGGCTTTTTCGGCGTGATAGGAAAAATTCTTTCTGTTATCGCTATAATACTGAATTTTGCACTGATGTTTGCCCTTTGGATCGTGCCGAAGGATGAAGCCTCGGCGTTTGGCACGGTTATCATGCAGATCAAGACTTTCGGCAGTACGCTGTTCGGCGTCGTCTTTATCTTCGTTTTCCTGCCGCTGTTTTCGGTTTACAGTGCGAAATATTGCTTTATTAAGCCGGGGCTTGCCAAAGTGCTTGCCTGCATTTTCGGCGGATATGACATTATGCGCGTAGCCTTTGTAACGATGCTCATTATACTCAGCGCCACTACCGGAGACGGGGACACATCGGTGGAGGGTGCAAGTCCGATTTTTATGTTCGGCATTGAGGCGTGCTTCCTTATGGCGATGCTGCTCGGCGGAATCCTTTGTGTTAAGACCGCCTTTGGTAAAAAGCTGGGTATGGTCGCACAATTCTGTCTGACAAAGGACGGCACGGCGCCGCTGCGCTGTCTGATGATGGCGGCACTCTCAACCGTGCTTGTATTCAGCATAGCGCCCGCCGCAATCTTTATTGTATGGCTTGCGGCTGTTGCCGTTATACTGCTTGTTGCCGGAACATTTAGCGCTATGAATCCCGGCTACAGCTATGAAGAGCTTAGGTCTATGGGCTACTCCGACTACGAGGCAAGAAAGCTGATACGAGAGACAAACGGCAGAATGACTGCCATATAAGGAGGTCAAAAATATGACAGAACAAAAGAAAAAGCGAATCATTGAGCTTGAAAAAGAGCTTTCCTATCTTGTAAACGATTCAATGACATTAGAGGAGAAGCTGAAAAGCCTCTCGGACGCGTATTGGGAGGCGAGTCATTCCGGCTACGGCTATGAAGAGCTTCGGGCTATGGGCTACTCCGACTACGAGGCAAGAAGGCTGATACGAGAGGCAAACGGCAAAATAAGCCCTGTATAAAGAATAATATAGTGCATATAAATTTAAAAGGAGTTAATTAGCATGAACGATATTGAATTATTTAACGAAGGATTGAAGATGATTGATGTTGATACAACAAAAGCATTTGAATATTTCTCAAAATCGGCGGAGGCGGGCAATGCGGATGCTATGTACTATCTCGGTTTGATATATGAATTGGGAGACGGCGCCAAAATGAATGTAAACAAAGCGCTTGAATGGTTTGAAAAAGCAAGAGCGGCAGGAAATGACCTGGCAGCAAGTAACATCGGTGAGTTATATTATAACGGACATGTTGACGGGCTGGCTCCTGACATCGACCGGGCTTTTCCCTATTTATTAAGAGCGGCACACGACGACATAATTGATTCCATGTTTCCGCTTTCGGGAATCTATCTTTTTGGCACAGATAAGATACCTATCAATTACCGTCTTGCGGCCTATTGGGCTTTAAGGGGCTTGGAATCAGGGCATACGAAATGCTGGTACTTAATTGCCATAATGTATGAGCACGGTATGTTTTTTGAAAAAAATCTGGCATATGCAAAGTATTGTTATAAGCAGGCTCTGCCCGATATGGAAGCCGCCAAAACCGAGCTCAATGACAGAAGGTATCTGTTGGTTGTTCCACGCAAGCCGAATTTAATGAAATTTGATGACACAACAGAGGACTTCTTTGCAGATGAGTTGCCGCCAGAACTTGACGAACAGGCAAGAGCGATTATTTTCGAAAAAATGAATTTTCTATAAACAATCAGATATAACAGAGGCATTGTAATGTTAAATGATAAACTTGAACGAATCGAAGAGCTTGAAAAAGAGCTTTCCTATCTTGTAAACGACTCAATGACATTAGAGGAGAAGCTGAAAAGCCTCTCGGACGCATATTGGGAGGCGAGTCATTCCGGCTACGGCGACGCTATGGCAAACAAGCTGATGTGCGGCGAAGAGGATGAGCAGACACTCCGCTGGGAGAAAAACTGCAAGAACAAATACAAAATCGACGCACTCTTTGACCTGCTTAGTGAGCTAAAGAAAGAGGGTGATAGCGGATGTTGACCTGCCCCTATTGCGGCTCATCCCGTTTGCAAACAACTGGAGGAGACTACGGAAATCCCTTTGACCGCAGAAAAGAAAAAACAATCTGCCTTGACTGCGGCAGAACGGTCGCGACAGAGCCGGATTTAGCGGACCTGTTTCAACGCGTGATCTGCATCGAAATGACGGCTGAGGGCGGCGGACTTGTCCGAAAGGCAAAGGCGGAATTTGCCTTTCAGGACGGTGAATACGATTTAAGCCGTCTCGAATACCCGCTTTGCCGATATAAGCGCTTAAAAATCAGCAAAGATACAGCAGACCTCGGCGGCGAGATTTTTGTAAGCATTACCGATGTGCCATATGAAACAACAAGACAATATATCGCTTACGCTCCCGATAATCGACCGGAGGCGGAAACGGTGAAGATCAAAATTTATTCAAAAGGAGAGATTTAATTTATGGGACGATGTGCAAGATGTGGGATGCCTATGCCCGGAGATGTAATTGGAGCAGTTTGCTTAAACTGTCAACAGAAAATGGCGTCTCAACGCAGCGGAAGCAGGGAAAACAAAACGGCAGGCAGATCTCAGGCACCTTTACAACCGGGATATACCCTGTCTTCCGATGAATACGGTAATACGGTAAAGACCTATGCCAACGGTACACAAACTGTCTATACTCCAAAACAGGTCAAGCGCAGCTTTTGGCGAACTATTATAATCCTGATCCTTTTAGTGGCGGGAGTGTTTGTGGGAATAAAGTATTATTCCTATTCTAAAAATGAAAGTAACCTGCTTGCACCGTTTGAAATTACGCAGACGGAATCGGGTGACGGTTCGAATGTCATAAGCACCGCGCTTTCGGGAAGCAATACATATGAAATCTACCAATTGAACGTTTCTCCAAAGAAAGAGGGCTTTGTATCTAACCTTTTCGGCTCGTCAAAAGGCTTTGCCTCTGCCTCAAATTTTACCGTAGACGGCAAAACAGTGCTCAACTACTATTTCAGCGGTTATGATTTTGGCACGGGGCTTGAGGGCGAGTTTTATCTCACGGATATAAACGGCAAACGGGCACTCATTGATGATGATCACTGCAAGGTCTATATGGAAGGCTCGGAGTTTTTCGGCAAACATATCGAAAAATTGGAGGCGTTTAATCCGGCTGCGGTATTAAAACCTCTTACCGAAAAGGTATCGGGCGGCGAATACGGCATCAATTCGAAGTATTATGTCCTGAAAAAGGACGGCGTATCTTTAAGCTGCTCTGGGGACGGCAACCGCGTCAACGCCCTTGATGAAAGCGGAGAAGAAAGACTCAGCTATAAGGTGCAATACTATGAATCCTCTATGGACAAATTACCGAATTATGCGAAATATAAAATTGTAGAGTAAATACAGACTGAAAGGAGAAATCTATTATGGGACTGTTTGGAAAGAAAATTAAAATGACATACGATGAGGCGCTTAACATTTTAATGGATGGAACGGCACCGACTGCGGTACTTAAGGACGCATTCAAATGCGTATGCAAATCGGAGACAAACAATGCTCGGGCAGAACTTCATTTCTGTTTAGGCATGCTTTGCGGAGTTTTTAAAGACAGATATGGCAATAGCGTATTTGACAGCGTGCTCTTTTTTCTTGGGTTACATATGCTTTCCGATTATTCGGCCGATATAATCGACGAGAATATGAAACTGATGGGTGAGATTTTCCGCCGCCGTCCGGATTTTAACCGTGAGGTCAATGAATTCGCTTTGAACGCACAGCCAGATTACAAAAATTATGGCTGCGTTGCTCCTTATCTGTCTTTGGCACATTTATACGGCTGGGGTTACGAGCCTGATGTACAAGAGGCGGAGGCTTTTGCCGACAGAGTAGCAGAAACGCCAAAAAACTCCAAGGAAACCGAGTGGCTTCGCGCCCGCATCGAAGCCGTAAAAAACGGCAAATAAATGTCGCTGCGGCGGCGACCAAACGATCTACATGATGTGCTATCATTATGGTGTAAAGGAGGAGCGCATATGAAACCCGAAACGGTGCTTGGAATAAAATACAGAGAAGAACCCACGGCAAAATTGCAGGAATGGCTAAAGGAATATGCTGCCATTGCGGCGGAGTTTCCGGGTGCGGAGGATTTGGCACAAAGGCTCTCAAAACGCGCCGAAAAAGCCGGTGAGCTCATTACCGAGCGAAATAGGCCGGAGCCGCCCTCATCGTCGCACGATGATATGTATTATATTGAGATGGCAAAGATCATGGACGATATGGACGCATCGTTCGACGGCGATTTTCCGCTGGGAAACGAAGCCGACGCGAGCTTTGCAGGCTGTTATTTTTCGGTTCCCGAACTTGCGGAAATACAATGCGGACTGCATCATCTGATCATCGCCGGGAGCTTTAACGGATATAACTTCGATGTGCTGGTACGAAATGGATTTCTTGCCGAATTATATGAGGACTGGCCGGAGGCGGTACGCTGCTATGAGGGCGTATCGACAAGCAAGAGCGTACAGGAGCGTGAAGACGAATGTCGCCGCAAAATGGCGATTGAAGGCAAACGGTGTTATGAAAAGGCGCTTGCATTTATGGAAAGCGGCGAGTGGAACGAGGTGTTCGCACCATTGAATCGAGCCGCCAATATGGGTAATCCCGACGCCATGGTTGATTTAGCCCTTGCCCGTGTATACGGTCAGTACGGCTGCGCAAAGGATTTGCAGGAAGCCCTCACGCTTCTGCGTGCAGCGGCGAAGAAGGACAATGCCCGCGCCTGCTTTGCGTTATGTCATTTACACGACAGCGGCGTATACGAGGTTCAAGCCGCCGAAGCCAAGGAAATGTGCGAAAAGGCGGCAGGGCTCGGAGATGAAAAGGCAAAAGCGCGGCTTGCAGACGGCTTTGACCTCCGCCCGATCCGTGAAATTTTGCAGGAGCAGATCGACAAAGGCAACATTGAAGCCCTTTGGCAGATGGCACAGTTATGTAAAAAGGAAAATGATGAAACCGGTGCCGCCGGGTGGTTTAACAAAGCCATTGAAGCGGGGCAGGTTGACGCTCTGCTGAGCGTGGCAGCGGTTTATCTTGACAAAAACGGCGGCTTTTACAATAAAGAACTGGCAAGACAGTATCTTCGCCGTGCCGCCGACGGCGGAAGTGTTCAGGCGATTATCGGCCTTGCCGATTCGGAGCTTGCAGACACAGATATCCCGTTTTGGCAGCAGGCGGCACAGCTTCGGAATTTGGAATATTCCGAAAAACAGCCAAAGAGAAAAATCAGGGAGCAGCACAAAAAACAGATGGCGTGGTATCGTCTTGCCGCCGAAGCAGGCGATACCGACGCGATGAACGCTCTGGGTATGGCGTATCATCTCGGCTACCCCGAAACCCGTGACGACCGTGAAGCGTTTTTGTGGGCTTCCCGTGCGGCAGATGCGGGCGACGGCTCGGCAATGTATCAGACGGCGCATTTGTATGAAAACGGCTTTGGCACGGACAGGGATATTGACGCGGCACTTCTCCTCTACACCGAAGCCGCCGAACAGGGCGTGCGCTCGGCTATGATAAGGCTTTATGAGATATACACCGAAGGTCTTTTACACATTCAGCCGGACGGTAAAAAAGCGGCGCATTATCTGTGGCTTTCCGGCGAGGGACGGGACTAAAGGAGGCACAAATAAAATGAAACTGAAAATCAAGGAAACAGCTTGGGGCATTAACCGAGTGGCGGGAGGCTACCGTGAAAGAGTTACCGCCGATTTATGTTTCCCCTGTGAAGTCGGGGAGATCCCCGATTTCGGAAAAGGCAAGCGGCATTTTACCGTAGACGAGGTAACAGAAAACAGTATCAGCCTTTCGGTACACTGTGCCGATCCGAAATATAACAAAACATGGACAATAAACAAGGGTGAAGAAATAACCTATCGGCCGCGCTCCTTTGACGGCGGGTATTTCTATGAATTTAAACTGATTTAGGAGGTACGGCTATGAATGCGATCGGAATTAAAATAAAAAAGGCGGATGGAAATCACGACCCCTGTACCAGTAAGTTTTTCGGTGCGCCGGTACTTCCCGATGGGTGGCTGGAAATGTTTTCCGAGGACATTATCTTCTTTGGGCAGATACGGCTTTCGGATATCGCAGAGCTTGACACGGAAAACAAGCTGCCGCATACGGGCTATCTTTATCTTTTCCTCGATATTGAGATGTATCCCTATCAGGCGATGGCATATTATTATGACGGCGAGCCGAATGTCGTTGTGGATGATTTCAACGAGGCGGAAGTGCAGTTTGCTCATTTGAACGAGGATTGGCTCATGAGCTTTGAGCCTGCCGATGAAGATTTTGACGGAACCCGTTTGTTCGGTGTTCCATCCTCCGGCTATGAAACGGACGAGGAACTGCTGCTGCAATTCGATCCGCTGGCAGAAAGCACCGGTTTTCTCGACAATATCGACGGCTACGCCTATTTCTTCTTCGGCGAGGGCAGGGACCGCATTAACGGTATCCGCTTCGGCATTGACCGTTCATAAAAGGGAGTTTATATATGGAACGGTATTTTACAAAAGGCAGCAGGATCCCGCTACAAAACGGGCAGTCTGCAGATGTGATTGCAAAACTCGGCGAGGGCGGGCAAGGCACGGTATACCGTGTGCGTATCGGCGGAAAAGAATATGCGCTGAAATGGTATCATAAAGGCGCCTTGCAGAATCCCCGCCGATTTTATCAGAATCTTGAAAACAATATCCGGCAGGGTGCGCCTTCCCCCGCCTTTCTGTGGCCCGAATTTCTGACAAAGGAAAGGGACGGCAGCTTTGGCTATGTCATGAAGCTGCGCCCGTCAAATTACAGGGAGTTTTCGGATTTTCTGCTGGCAAAGGTGCATTTTTCCTCTCTGTCGGCGGCGGCTAATGCGGCGCTGAATATCACCAACGGCTTTCGGGAGCTGCACCGAAAAGGCTTTTCCTATCAGGATATGAACGACGGAAACTTCTTTCTTGATCCCGAAACCGGCGAGGCACTCATCTGCGACAACGACAATGTGGCACCCTACGGAGAGAGCCTCGGCATTGCCGGGAAAGCACGGTATATGGCGCCGGAGGTGGTGCGGAATATCAAGCGCCCGGATGTCATGAGCGACCGATTTTCTCTGGCGGTTGTGCTGTTCCGCCTTTTGTTTCTCGATCACCCGCTGGAGGGGAAGCGTGTGGTGGAGCACCCTTGCCTGACAGAGGAATTGGAGCTGAAATTTTATGGCAAAGAGCCGGTATTTATTTATGATAAAACGGATGATTCCAACCGCCCAGTACACGGCATCCATGCGAACGCTTTGCGTTTTTGGCCGGTGTATCCCAAATTCATTCGTGAGCAGTTTTTGAAAGCGTTTTCCAAGAACGCTATGAATGGGCAGGAGCCCCGCCCTACCGATAACGATTGGCAAATCGTCTTTACACAGCTTCGGGACTGCATCGTGAAATGTCCCTGCGGTGGGGAAACATTCCTGAATCTTGACGGCGACAGCTTATGTATAAATTGCGGCCTGAAAATTCCGAGACCGCCTGTGTTATTATCGCAGAACCGCTACAAGGTTGCCTTATTCCCCGGCATGAAGCTCTATCGGTGCCACACCGACCGGGACAGCGACGATTTCAGAGAAATCACAGGCGAGGTTATACGCAATCCTAAAAATCCGGCCATATGGGGGCTTCGCAATCTCAGCGATGAGGCTTGGCAGGCCGAAACCAAGGACGGCAATGTAAAAACAATCGGCAAAAACGAGGTACTGGTCGCAACAAAAACAAAACAGATTCATTTCCCGAACTGTATCGCGACCGTCGAATAAGGAGGCTTTTAAAATGGCAAATATATATGAAGGCGCGGTGGAGGTTTCTCGCAGAACCATGACGCTTTTCTTTATTGTTGATGCATCAGGCAGTATGGACGGAGCAAAAATGGGGACACTTAACTCTGCAATTGAAGAAGTCATTCCCGAAATACGAAAAATATCCGGCGAAAATGCCGACGCGGCAATCAAAATCGCTGTGCTGGAATTTTCAAGCGGTACAAGATGGATCACGCCTGCGCCGATGGACGCGGAGGACTTTACATGGAGCTTTCTGACGGCGGACGGACTGACCGATTTCGGTGAGGCTTGCAAGCAACTCAACGAAAAACTGTCCCGTAAAGCCTTTATGGGCGATGTGGCCGGTTCCTTTGCACCCGCTATTTTTCTGCTGTCGGACGGCGAGCCGACCGATGAATATGCATCATCCCTCGCAAAGCTCAAAGAGAATAACTGGTTCAAAAAGGCCATCAAAGTAGCGGTCGCCATCGGCGAGGATGCGAACCGTGATGTACTTGCCGAATTCACAGGTAATAAAGAAGCGGTGCTTACCGTGCATACGCCGGAAGCGCTCACCAAAATGATTCGTTTCGTTTCGGTTACCGCATCCCAAATCGGATCAAAGTCCAGCGGTGTCGGCAAAGGCGGCGTGGACGAGGCTGCAAACAAGCAGGACGAAATGATCGACAAAATAAACGAGGTCAAGGCCGCCGAGCCGGATGACGACGGTGATCTGGAATGGTGACGGACTATCGGGCTTTCCATTTGACAGTCATCGGCGCCTCGCATATCAAAAACGGCACGGTCTGTCAGGACTGTTCGCAAAGCTGTGAAAAGACGGAATGCCGCCTTGTTGTTGTGTGCGACGGTCATGGCGGCGCAGATTATTTCCGCTCCGACAGAGGGAGCAAATTGGCAGCCGTTGCCTTTATGGACTGTATGGAAAATCCCGATCTAATAGCGGCGCTTTCTGCGGCGGCTGCGGAAAAGCAACGGCAATCCCGAATGGAACAACTGATCAAAAGCATAATCGCTCGTTGGAACAGCCTTGTCGAGCAGGATATGAGGCAACATCCTTTTGATGAAGATGAGCTAAGCGGCGTATCAGAAAAGGCGCGGCGCAGATATGAGGCAGGAGAACGGCTGCAAGCCGCATACGGCACAACGCTTATCGGCGCAGTATTGGCAGAAAACTTCTGGCTGGGACTGCAGATCGGCGATGGAAAGTGCGTGGCCGTATCGGAAACCGGTGAATTTACACAGCCGATTCCGTGGGACGAGGAATGTTTTTTGAATGTCACCACCTCTCTTTGCGACGAAAATGCTGCCAAAGAATTTCGGTTTTGCTTCAGCCGCACCTTGCCCGCCGCTGTATTTATCGGCAGCGACGGAATTGACGATTGCTTTGCCGGTGATGAAAGGCTGTATGATTTTTACCGCGTGACGCTGAAATCTTTTGCGGAGACGGATGAGGAAACCGCCATAGCACAATTAAAGGAGTATCTGCCGACTCTTTCTGAAAAAGGCAGCGGTGATGATATGTCGGTGGGCATTCTCGTCAACACAGACCTTGTCTGTAAGAGCGAATCGGTGTACAGGAAATAACCGAATAAAAATAAGTCGAGGTGTGAAATGAACGATAACGGCTCCAAGTTTTATTATTCCCGTCTGACGGACGGTGAGAAAAATCTATATGATCGGATATGCGAAGCGCTTCTTCGCTTTGAACCGGCGTTATCACTTCACGCCGGTATGGGCAAAGCGTTTACGGTAGACACGGGGAAGATTATGACCGCCGTACTGTTTGACAATCCGGTTTTCTTCTATCTCAATCGACATCGGGTAATCGTCAAGCAAACGCCAATGTATATTCAGTTGATTTTTCAGTACGACTACACGAAGGAAGAAGCCGAACAGCTATGGGCAGAGGTAGAAAGGAAAGTAGATCTATTTATAAAAAACCGCATAAAGCCGGATATGAGTCCGCTTGCCAAGCAGCTCAGTGTGCATAATTTTCTGTATTCCATCCATACGGCCGAGGAGCCATTTGACAGCGACTGCTTTTCGGTGGTCGGTGCATTGCTCCGCGATCGGTGCGTCTGCGAAGGATTCGCCAAGGCATATAAACTGTTGTGCGACAGACTTGGAATAGCCTCAATTGTGGTTATAGGAGAGGCTTTGCACGAAAACGGGCGGCGGGAGCCTCATTCCTGGAACATCACCCGTATAAAAGGTGTAACCGCCCATACCGATGCAGCCTGGGATTCGCGTTTCGGCGGAGCGGCTTATGATTATTTTAATCTGTGCGATGCCGACATTGCTGCCGATCACTGCTTTGATACCGAGCTTTATCCGAAATGCGTTCCCAATAAAATCAACTATTTCTATAAAAACGGACTGATTGCGCGGGACGAGGACGAACTGCGAAAAATAATAGCCGACCGAGCGGACGAGCCTTACTACTCGGTCAAGCTGCTGTTTCCATTTTCAAAAGAGCGCCTTGACGAATTTTCCTTTGGTATAGGTATGCTTCGCTATAACGCCGCCCAGAATATCATCGGATTTATCAAGGCTATGATAGAATAGACCTATAAACGGGAGGTATACTATGCCCATTTCCATGCAGGAATTAAACAGAATCGTAAAGCTTCACGACATTATTGAAGGCCATAAGGAGCACAGCCACGCAGCGCCCACCTATAAAGACAGCCCTTATCTTGCCGAAATGGCGAAAATTGCGCTTGCTCCCCATGACCACGATATAGAAACGCTGGAAGAAATCATTCCGACGCTTTGGTATCTTACCGAATGTTATGACAAAATGTGCCGAGCGGGAATGTCCGTGAAATATTACACACCGCTGCTTCAAGCTCATACAGAGCTTATGAAACTCAGAGAATATGATAGTGAGGACATGGAAGGGTTTGAAAACTGTTTTTATTTGGCGGTCAAGGCAAGAAATTATTATGAACCTGACGATTGCTCCGACCTTGTCGCAATCGTGTCCGGCTGTCTGCCGGATGAAAGGATTCGCGAATTGCTTTTCTCAGCACAGGAAAACCGACGGGGATTCATCAAAAACGATCCCGTTGAAAAAACGGAGGAATACCTCGCGGTGATTGACAAGGTGGAGGAAAAAATAGATAAAGCCAAACAGATGAATTTCTGTCTGGAATACTGGAATTTAAAAGCTCAGTTCTTGTTTGAACACGGTATTCTCTGGCGCTCCCCGGCGCAGCTCAATCCAGGTGTAATGTTCGATTAAAAATGCCTGCATTTGAAACAGCGGCAACTGCATTTTATTTATAAATTATTTCTGCATTGATATACGCAGAATAAACAATAATAATGGGGACGGCAGTCAAACCATCCCCAAGTTCATCTATGCATTATATATAAGCTCACGTAATACGATTTCGTTTGCTCTGATTCGTATGTTATTCATTTGGCGAACCCATTCCATTTGATTCGCTGCCTTGAGCTGTTCTGTTATACCCTCACGCTCTGCCATCTGCTTAATCAGCCGGGAACACATTTCTTCTGCCTGTTTGTCAATATCAGCAAGGTAACTATTCAATTTGCCACTTGTCAGCAGATTTAGGTATAACACCTTGCGATGTTGCTTAATATTATAACACCTTGCGATGTTGCTTAATATATCGCAAGTGCCGATGTCCCCAAATGCCGATTGGCTGTTGTTCTTCTTTGGGAAGTTTCAAGCAAGGAATGTAATAATCGCCTTGAAGTTCGTACCAAAGACCGTTCTTTTCGTCATAAATAACTTTTTCCATAGTCAAATTCTCACTTTCTTACGCTTCATTTTAAATGCTTTTATCAAAAGTTCATCTATATCCTCAACGGGCTTACCGTTGTCGAGAAATAATGACCTTGCTTCATTTAAGCACTTGATAAGCAACCGCCGCTCAAATTCCGATAATAAATCGTTTTTGTTCTTTCATAGTAAAATCCTCCTTTGCAAGTACATTTTACCGCAAAAGAGGACTTTTTGAAAATGTGCGTTTGAAACTGAATATGATTGTACGCTTCCGGTATGTTAATTAAATCCCTTAAGAACACCCGTACCACCCTGAAAAGTCCGATCAAATCGGGCTTTTTCTTGTTTTTGAGCAAAAATTAAGTTGGCAGACGCATAACATAAGATGACGATTTTGTAGTTTGTATTGTACAAATCATCGCACTTCAGTTTAGCTATAATCGCTAAATTGAAACTTACTAATGTTATGCGTCTGCCATTTTATATTTTGCAATAAACCTTAATTACCGGTACTTTTATAATACCTCATACTGAACTTCCAGAAAAAGTAAGCGATGATATAAGGTATGATTTCTACAAACAGTGAAATATACATAAACCATTCGGGATACGTCGACATATCAGGCTTGCGCAGCAAGAACTGTGCCAGAAAGTAATTCACAAATGCAAACGGCACTACAAATATAAGAAGTGATTGTATAAACTTATTATAAATGCTAATGGGATAACCGGCAAATTTTCTCAGATTCCAGTACATAATTTCTTTTAAGTTCTGTGTTTCTATAAAATAAATGCTGATTGCTAAGAAAAACAGAAAAACTGCACCTTGTATAAGGACACCGCTTGCAATTGAAATAACATAGTACAGAATAGTCGCAGCGTTCCATTCCACACCCACATTATTGACTGACAAAATAAAAAGTGTAATGCCCAATGTTCCGTGACCGAGTGCTGCAAGCCAGTCTGCACCGCACAGCACAAGTTGAGTGAGTATTCCACGAGGTCTTACCATTACTCTGTCTATATCACCGTGCTTTATCCAGTCGGAAAAGTCCCGCAAAGCCATAAAAAAGACAATAAAAATTCCATATGTAATAAAAATCAGGCTGAACAGAAACATAAGCTCGTTGATATTCCAGTTATTGATTGTATCAAATTTAAGCAAAGAAAAATACATTGCAATAATTCCTGTCGCTTATCTGAAAAACACGGCAAAAGACGAAACTCGGAGTCAAGCTTATATTGAAAGCGTGTTTTTATACCTAATTTTGCATAAGCAAAAAACAGAGAAACTATATCTTCCATAACTTAACCTCCCTGCACTATAAGTCTTTTGATTCCTTTATTCCACAAAAGCTCACCGATAAAATAAAGTATTGCTATCCACAAAACCTGCCTACCAAAATTCAACAGTATTTCATAACCCTGCAGTTGTCCGAGATACAGCTGAACAGGTGTGAAGAAAATAGAATCAAACGGTGTGAACCTAATAATATTCAGAACAGGTTGTGGCATAAACCAAAGCGGAAGTAAATCCCCCGAGAAAATATTTACTATGTAATCAATCCCCAGACATTAAACAGCCAGAAAGCCAAGGTCTGAACTATAAAGCTTATATACCACAATACAATATATCCCAGCACTGCACTGACGAGGCAGAGAACAAAGCCAAAAATTCCGGCAGGCGGCATCATTTCAGTAAAAAGCATTGCAATTATCACAGCAGGCAGAAAATTGAAAACTACTTTAAAAAATCCGTCACCCAAATCCTCGTCTGCATAAATTGTCATTGATACCACCTACTTTCATCACTTTTTAAACTTTGCAATGACAACCTTTGATTCATCGCTAAGTGCAGCAATATAGTGTTCATCTGCAGAAATAATTGTCTTTCTTGCGAGAGTTTTACGCTCTGTTTCAATATTTACATTACGCTTCAGATAAACTGTAAGTGCTGCAGTTTCGTCCTCTGTTTCGTTATCCTGATTCAACTTAACAATCGGATTAAAATAGCAAGGTGTAGTAACCTTTGTGACCTTATCGCCTACCTTAGCATTAGGAAGTGTTTCCTGAACTTCGGCAATATTTGAATTTGTTGTTGCTGTTCCTGAACTATCAAACTTATACCATTCTGAATATAAAGGAACTTTCTTTGATGGAACGATTCTTGTATTGGCAATCTTGCCGATTTCTCCTGTCATAATAACATTGCCTGTATACTTATCGGCAGAGATGAAATCATTATCCTTTCTAAGTACAGTAACCTGGGCAGGAGCGACAAACATTACCTTTTCGGTATTAACTTCTTCGTTAAACAGGTCGATTGCGTCTACTATCTGAGCATATGAAATAACCTTCGATGAGCCATCAAAAATAAGCGGAGCTGTAAGCAATTCTTCTATTGAATCATTATCAATCTTTGAAGCAATAGCTTTATCTTTAAGCCTAAATAAAATTCAAACAAATAAATCACCTACTTTTGGGCATAGAAAAACCGCCTTTAAAGCATTTTAACTTTAAAAACGGTTATTGAACATATTGATATTTCACACTATAATCTACTTATCGGGTGGAATCCGAAATATATTATAGGAGGTGAATAAAAATGATGAATTGATTTATGCACAATGTTCACTTAAGGACGAAAAACATTGTGACGGTTACGAATCACCTGAGCGTAAATGTCCTTATCGCTATCCCCATTCTTTGAAAGACAAGATATAACATCATTCAAAAAATCATTATAAATATCTCTTTTTTGAGAATAGCAATATTCTAAGAAACAGCATTGTGAAAGTCTGAACGGGAACTGCTCACAATGCTGTTTCATTTTACTATGAAATTCAATTATATCCATAATAATTCTCCGTTAAGTAAAACCGCCCTCAAGGAGCGGTTTAGTCAATATTAACTTATAAGGTCTTTTACTCCCATAGCAGATTTATATAGTCTTTGCATAATCGTGTTTTCGCTTAGATACTCTAAGCCTTTTAAAGTGATTCGTATATCTTTTATATCAACACTTGTTTCACCATTGATATAACTAGTTATCTTTACACCTTTTATATATCCCACATCTGACATCATTTCAATATATCTTGACCAGCGTTCTTTACTTACTTCAAGGCTGTGGTAATCAATTTGGCTTGTATCAAATTCAGAGTAATCCATGGCTTTTTCAAGAGTTTTAAGTATCTTATAGATACACTTAAAATTATCATTCATCAAATTTCACCCATACTTTTACCAATCTGTTATAATTAACTTATCAGCTATTTGATTCAATGAAAAACCAGCTATGAACGGTGTTTCCATCACTGATTTAATATCATATACAGTTTGCTCATTACCGTCAAAAAAAAGTAAATATTCGTGCCTCTTTTTTTCAGGAATATAATAGGGGTCAACATTTCCAGCTTTGCCATTGTATTCAAAACCAAACAATGTAACACCCTCGTCAATTCTATTTCTAATTTTATCAGCTGTCATAAAATATCACTATTCTCCGTTCTCTCATTATCAGTTAACTCACGAGCCTCCCCATGTTGGAGTTTACCATTTTCATCACAAATATAGTCGTGAGCGTGTTCACCGTGTTTCCCCAGATTACTTTCAGCTTTATGCCCATGGGCATTATTCGAAATTTGTTTTATCTGATTACCGTCATTATCATAATAATTACGGTCAATTCCGCCTTTTTTATTTACAACTTGTGTTATGCTGTTGGGATTAGCTTTAATTTTTGTCTTTTTCACAATTATAACTGATTGCCCCACTGCATTTTTAGTTATTCCTATTATACCACTTTCGCTTGATTTTTCAACAGGTATTTTCCACTTTCCAACCCCAATATTTCCAAGTCCGTCAATAGTCACTCTCTGCCGTTGCTGCGGCAAATCCATAGCCTTTGAAAAGCTTGTATATTCTTGTGAAGTACCTCTATACTTTGCTCTTGCAAGCATTATGTCTGTTTCATCAGCTCCGCCGTCCTGCAATAGCTTGATTTTCTGCCGTTCGGCTCTCATTCTCGTTTCAAGCTGTCGCTGTCTTTGCAAAGCTTCATATGACGAAAATCAGCAAGATACCGATGTTCCTATCGTTTTTCCCGAATGGAGTTTAATGCTCAGTACAAAGCTGAAAAGACGAGATTTTCGCCTTGATGTTCTGCTCAAAGCAGGCGAAAAGCCAAAGAAATGCTATCTATATGTACCTTTGCCGAATATGGTGGAAATATTGAGCCGTTGGCAGAGGAAATTCGCAGTCAGATTTTGAAACACAGATAAGCTGAATGATAAAAGGTTTCCATGTCCTTGCAATAGCACAGAAAAGCAATCCTTCGGAAGATTTAAATACAGCTTTTATAGCAAAAAATCCCATAATACGCATTATAATTGTTGTTGATAATGTAGATTATGGGATTTGATATTTTTCACTTACATATTTGTATAATAAGCCTTTATAAAGTCTATTCGCCTCTAAGTGCATCTACTGGCTTTAATTTAGAAGCTTTATTCGCTGGATATATACCAAAAACTATACCTGTAAATAGAGCGAATATGACTGTAAATGCAATAATATCATATCTAATAATAATGGATATCCCAAGCATAAATGCTCCAATAAAGGATATTACAATGCCTAAAATTACACCAAGAATACTACCTGACATTGTAAGTATAAAAGCCTCTATTAAAAATTCCTTAAGAATATCTCCTCTGCATGCTCCTATGGCTTTTTTAATACCTATTTCACGCTTTTTTTCTCCAACTGATACAAGCATAACATTCATAATACTAAGACTTGCCACAAATAAAGAAACCCCTCCAACTGCCGATAAAATCATAGTAACAATATTCATAAGCTGAGATAGACCTTCTTTTTGTTTAGCCATACTTTCAACTATATAACTATTCTGAAAACCCGTTTCTGTAGAAAGAGCTTTTACAAGCTTTTCACCAACTATATCTGGTTCAGCACCATCACTTATCTTTACTGCTATACGGTGAAAATCACTCATAGCATATAATTCTTGCATAGTGGTATATGAGAGATACATAAATGTAGGAATATAGTTTCCCATCATATTTTGTAAAAGTCCGCTACCAGTTTTTATCACCCCTATAACTTCAAAATTTTCATAATTGCCAGAGCACAAAGCTGTAATTTTTCTGCCAACTATATTACTATAACCAAAATTTTCTTTAGCAAAGCTTTCATCTACAAGACAAACTCTTGCATTAGTAGCAATATCTCCTTTGTTTATAAATCGTCCATACATTAATTTAAGAGATATAACTTCTTTAGCGTTTTGGTCAATTCCCCATAGTAGTGCCTGCGTATTTTCTCCACGAGAATTAACAGTTGCGGTCTGAAAAATCAAAGGCATAGCTTTTTCTACATATGATGAGGTTTTTATAATATTCAATTCATTATCAGATAATACTGCATCAGAATCAGCATTTGTATTATCAAGACTTACAGAAAGTCCACCTACTCCAAGACTATCAAGCTCTGAACTTACAGCCACGGCTCCACATTGTGAGATATTGCTTATTATGATAACTGCTGTAACACCAATAGCAATACCTATTATCGTCAGTAAGCTTCGCCCCTTTTTTCTTATTAAACCTCTCATAACACAGCAAAAAACTTCATTCATATACTTATTCACCTTCAATATGAATAGCTTGAGCTTCACTATCAGAAAGCTCAGAAATATTTTTTATAATTCTATCTCCATCTTTAAGTCCACTTTTTATCTTTGCACCATCAGTAAGCTCACATTCTATAATTACATATTGCTTTTCCGCTCTCCTATTCTGAAATTTATAAACATAATCTCCTTTATTGTCACTTCCAAGCGATTCGTAAGGAACTATTATTGAAGAATCATCAGATGCAATAATTATTGCACACTTTGCGGTATATCCTCGTTTGATTTCTTCATCGGGATTTTCAACCTTTACATCTACTTCAATAGTAGTTTCACGCCCAATATCGGTAGCGGTTTCTTCCGCTTCATCAGCTATTGAGATGACTTTTCCTGTATAGCTTTTTTTATCAAAAGCATTTCCTGTTATAGTAACGCTCTGACCTTCTTGTATTTTAGAGATTTGGTTTTCGTTTATATTAAGCTTAACTGATAATCCGGATTTATCTGTTATAGTAAAAAGTCCAGTCCCCTTTGTGATAATATCACCCTTTTGAATTTTAAAAGAAGTTACTGTTCCGCTCTCAGGAGCAACTATCGTTTTATATTCTGCTTGGCTAATATCATAATTTTTATACTTATCTATTATTTTAGATATATTACCCATATCTATATTAGAGGGCAATTCTACAACAGCCACTTTTAATATCTCATCGTTCTTTTTTACATTGTCATTTTCTTTTATAAAAATATCCGTAACTACACAATCATAATTCGCTTTTACATTTTTTTGATTTATATAGCCGACCTTACCCGTTGATTGCACTATTTCATCAGACTTACTTTTGATTACATTAAAAATATTAACAACCGGAATTGTTGTTTTTGCGAAATTACCAACTGCAAATATTGTTATTATAATTAACGCTGTTATAAACAATAAAGTAATATATTTTTTAATCCTCACAGAAATTCCCCCATATAAACAGCTTTTTATTTAGCTAAGCATAGTTTATGCAAATTTATACTCTTTAATCAACGCATTGTAGTAACTGATATTAGTAAAATCTGTACAAGAACTCCCGATTTTCTACAAACGACTTATATTGTAGATTGAAAAAAACAGCTAAATAAGGTATAATATTATTCCATCTTAGAAAAGCTTCTTTTTACTTTTCTAAAATTTCTTATAAATAAAGGGAGGTTTGTTATTATGATTGAAGAAGATAAATATAATCCCTTGTTAAGCGAGCGTGACATCGAACACAATACATATCTTCGTGTAAAATACGAATATATGGAAATGAAAGAAAAGCGTGAGAAAGTCAATCGAATAGGAATTATATTTATAGCTGTATCCGCTATTGTATTTCTGGCGCTTATGTTCAGTCTTGAATCAAAACTATTCTTTCTGGTACTTTGGATTATTACAATTATCTTCGTAGTTGCCTATCTTATACACAATGAATATAGAATATATAGGCTGCGTGTATATCTTGGATATGAAGATGAGAATGAGACAGAAGAAAAAGATGACGAAAGTGAGGACGAAAGCGAATGAAAAAAATTTTTTCTATTTTTAAGCATGACCTTAAAAAGATTTTCAGAAGTGTAATTGCCTTTATAGTGGTTATTGGACTTAGTGTTCTTCCTGCTTTATATGCGTGGTTTAATATTGCATCTAACTGGAATCCGTATGATAACTCAGGAAATATCCAAGTTGCAGTTGTCAATCTCGATAAAGGTTGTAAGATTGGACCTCTAAAGACATCATTTGGTGACAATATAGTTGATAATCTTAAAAAAAATACTCAAATGGGTTGGGAATTTGTAGACAAAGATACTGCCGACCAAGGTATAATTGATGGCGATTATTATGCAGTAGTAATTATTTCTGAAAATTTCAGCGAAAATCTTGTAAGTATAGCCTCTGGTGAGCTTAAAAGACCTGAAATTACATACCTTGTTAATGAAAAGAAAAACGCTATTGCACCTAAAATCACCGATAAAGGTATCCAGGCTATTCAAACAGAGGTAAACTCAAGCTTTGTTGCTGAAATTACAAATATTGCCGCAACAGTGCTTAATACATCTTCTGACGAAATATCAGAAAACAAGGATAAGATTTGTGATAATATTATTTCCACTCTTGATAACGGAAAAATATCTCTTGATTCATTGAAATCTACAATAAATGTAATTTCTGGAAGTATGGATTCAGTAAATTCCTTAATTAAGTCAAATAAGGATTCACTTCCAAAACTCAAAAATAAGCTTAAAGATACAAATGAATTTGTAAACTCTATTAAAGATGCAAGTACGGCAATTAAGTCTGCATCAACAGGACTTTCTTCAACTCTTGAAAGCAGCATTGCTTCTCTTGATTCGCTTACTTCATCATTCAGCAATCAGCTTAATACAGTTATTACTAAAGTAAATAATGGTTCTAAAGATATTGCTGACGACCTTCAGAATCTTACTGATATTTGCAATAAGATTATTGAGATAAATAATGATATTATTAATATTCTTAATAGCCTCGATAATACAGGCTCAAGCGGTATCACAAGCTTAGTTAATACTATTGAAACTTCCACAGCGAAGATTTCTTATCTTATAGACTCTTTAAGCCAAAAGCTCGATACTATATTTGACACTATTGAAAAAGATACATCTACCGCAGCAGATAAGCTTAACGAGATAAAAGTTATCAATCAAAGCATAATTGCCGCTAATAACGAGCTTATCTCTGCTTTAAATACTTTGTCTGAAAAGTTTGGGATAGATACATCTGGTGCAGTTGCAAAGCTTAATTCACTCAATACAAAACAAAATGCTATTATTTCTAAAATAAATGATGCAACTCAAAAAATCAAAGAAACAGGTTCTTTGCCTAAAGACTTAAAAAGCGATATTGATGCTATCATTAAAGAAACTCAAAATTCCATTACTCAGATAAAGACAGAAATAAATAAACTTATTTCTAATATTAAAGCTGATATTAAGGTTTCTGATGTTGTTGAATTTTTAACAGATATGAATAAAACTCAAAATCAGATAATTACGAAGCTTAATTCAGCGGCATCTACATTAAAAAATTCAAATGTACTTCCAGCCGACTTTGGCAGTGAAATTAAAGTATTGGCAGATTCCACAAAGAATTCTATTGCTAACTTTAAGAGTAATTATTTAACTCCTGCAAAAAAAACAATAGAAAAGGTCATCAATAAATCAGGTGATGCACTCGATAAGGTTTCAGATGTTCTTACATCTTCTACTGTCACTGATGATATTGAGGAGTCATTAAATTCCGCACAAAAAATAGTTACTTCTGTAAGTGGTACATTTAATGATGTAGAAAAGTTAATTGATAAGGGAATCAATAATATTGATACCATTAAGAAAAAGATTCAGAATTTAAAAGAAAATTCAACTATTGAAAATCTTATAGGTACTGTTTTTGGTGACCCAAAGGCAGTAAGTGACTTTATCTCAAGTCCTGTTAAGATAAACACTGAAAAGATATTTCCAGTATCCGATTATGGTTCAGCAATGGCACCGTTCTATACAGTTCTTGCCTTGTGGGTCGGTGGTATCGTCCTTGTTGCGGTTCTTAAAACTGAACTCAGCAAGAGTGATATAAAAACTGTTGGCAAGGTCAAACCTTATCAGGAGTACTTTGGAAGATATTTGATATTTATGGTAATATCATTGCTTCAGGCTACTATCACAGCTCTTGGTGATGTATTCTTCCTAAAAATTCAGTGTGAAAACCTCTTTCTCTTCATTCTTACAACCTGGATAACTATTATTGTTTTTTCACTTCTTATTTACTCATTGACAATTTCGTTCAGTGTTATAGGAAAGGCAATAGCAGTTATTATATTGATTGTTCAGGTTGCAGGTTCAGGCGGTACATTCCCACCAGAGCTTTTACCTACTTTCTTCCAGAATCTAATCAGATTTATGCCATTTAACTATGCTATTAATGCTGTAAGAGAAACAATAGCAGGCGTTACATACAGTGCTTACTGGGAAAACATACTATATCTCCTTTGCTTCATACCTTTAGCATTGATAATAGGAATCCTCTTCCGTAAGCCTTGTATGAGAGCAATGAGGTTCTTTAATAAACGCCTTGAAGAAACAGACTTAATTTTATAATCAGATAATAACAACCTCCATTATTAGGAATAATCCTAAAATGGAGGTTGTTTTTTGTCAAAATATAAAATAAGCCACAAAAAGCAACAGCCTAAAAGTCTAATGTTTATATGTGGTGTTACAATTTTCTGCTACACTTTTTTCTAAACTTTTAGATTATATAAAGAGTTTAATTTTTATTATTTTATGACTTTAAGTACTGTTCCAATATTATAGCCAGAACCTTCTGTTGTACTATTGTTAGATGTATTTGTTGGTGCACCTTTTGGTATTTTAATAGAAATTTATAAGATGAACAATCTTTATAATAGTTTACACAGTCAATTACAGAATGATTTTCAATATAATTTATGTGCTAATTATAATCTTTTTAAACAAAAGAATTGTCATTTATTGAAATTTACATACAAAAGAATGATTTTGAACACAGTATATACCTGATTTTTTAGATATAATATAAACTATTGTTTACCACAAAAGCAAAATGTACGAACTTTATATTAAAAGCTCGTACATTTCATAGCAATATCAAATTTACACAAATTGTGTTTTATTCTTGACATAATCAGAAAATCATTCTATAATTAAATTATAAAGCACACAGTATGTGTTGCTGTGTAAATAGCAAAGCTTTAAACTATATTTGCAGTGAATAAGTCGCTAAAAGTGTGTAAGGCATAAGGTCGTTGCCAGTTAAAGCTTGCTAAAACAATTTAATAAAAGCTGTCAGCATATTACAAATTCAACTGACCATAGAATTCTCTAAGTGTTTCACAAGAATTTTTAAATTTAGCAATTTCGTCCTCGTTGAGGTTAAGCTCAAGAATATCCTTGATACCATCTCTATTAACAATAGCAGGAACACCAATAGTAACATCTTGTTCTCCAAATTCACCAATAAGCATAGAAGAAACTGTAAGAATACTATTCTCATCTTGGAAAATCGCCTTAGTAATTCTTGTCAAAGCCATACCAATTCCGTAATAAGTTGCTTTCTTTGCCTCAATAATAACCTGAGCAGATGTACGAACTTCCTCTTGAATCTTCAGAAGTTCATTCATAGAGAAATTACGATTTTGCTTTACTACATCTACAACAGGCTTTGTAGAAATCAATGCCTGCGACCAAGGAACAAACTCACTATCGCCATGCTCACCAATTACATATGCGTGAACATTTCTTGGGTTGACATCGAAGTAATCGCCAATTAGAAAACGAAGTCTTGCAGTATCAAGAGTAGTACCGCTTCCGATAACTCTCTTTGCAGGGAATCCTGAAAGCTTACGAGTTACATAAGTCATAATATCAACAGGGTTAGTTGCAACAAGAAAAATTCCGTGAAAACCTACTGCAACGATTGGTTCAACGATTGTCTTAAAGACTGCAACATTTCTGTTAAGCAAGTCAAGTCTTGATTCGCCTGGTTTTTGTGCAACACCCGCACAGATAACAACGATGTCAGCGTCGTTGCAATCGCTGTATTCTCCAGCATAAATCTTCATAGCTGATGGTGCAAAAGCAAGACCGTGGTTAAGGTCCATAGCCTCACCGATAGTTCTCTCCTTGTTGATGTCGATAAGGACCATTTCGTCACAGCCATTCTGGTTAAGCATTGCATAAGCATAGCTCATACCAACCATACCTGTTCCTACAATAGCAACTTTTTTTGCCTCTTTTTTCATAAAAATTCCTCCTCAATATTTATTTTAATGAGTAAAAGAAGGTTTCGTAGGCATCGTCCCAGCCATCAATGCCATCGACTCCGCCTCCGTTCACACTTCTTAACTTGCTGTCATTCATATCCTGACCAAGCGCGAATAAACCACCAATAGTTATATTATAGCCTAAATCTTGCGAAACCTTGCAAAATTCGTTCATAGGGTCTTTGGCATTTCTTGTTGCCAAAAGCTTATCTCTAAGCTCAGTATTGTGCCTTGCATCATATAAAAGCCTGTTAAGCTCGCTCTGTGTTTTATCCATAGGCTTCTCACCGAATCAAGCTGTAACTACATTTGTAGGCTTTCCGTCTATAAAGTTTTTAAGATTGTTATAGACAATACCGACAAGGCGTTCTCTTGTTTCCTTAGGAGCCCAAGCAACATGAGGTGTTATCAACAAGTTAGGAGCATCTTTCAACGGACAATCATTTCTCATTGGTTCAACAGCTATTGTATCAACAGCTGCTCCACCGAGATGACCGCTTTTTAGCGAATCTGCAAGAGCCACTTCATCAACTATTCCGCCACGAGCTGTATTTATAAAATATGCTCCCTGCTTCATTTTCGCAAAGGTTTCTGCGTTAAAAAGCTTTTCAGATTGCTTATTCAGCGGACAATGCAGAGAAATTATATCGCTTTTTTCAAGAAGTTCATCAAACGAAACAAATTTTGTAATACCGTCCTCTCGAACTGTTCTTGTGTTTACGATAACATTCATTCCAAAGGTACGAGCCACATTTGCAACCGCTTTACCAATACTGCCATAGCCGACTATACCCATAGTCTTTCCAGAAAGTTCCATTATATCATAAATAAATGGCGAAAAGGTTTCGCTTTCACACCAGCCATTTTTATGAGTAAATTCATTATATTTTGCAACACGATTAGTCATTTCAAGCAGAAGTGCGAAAGTATGTTGTACAACCGCACTTGTTGAATAGCTTCCTGCATTGCAGACGGTTATTCCGTGAGTATTGGTATAGTCGAGGTCTATATTATTATAGCCTGTCGCAAAAAGTCCTATGAATTTAAGATTTTTTGCACCTGACATATTTTCTGCTGTCATTGGTGTTTTATTACAAAGCACAACATCAGCATCTTTTATTGCCTCTGCCACATTCTTAGGTGACGTCAACGGAAGATAGGTTACTTTTCCAAAATCCTCAAAAGCCTTGAGCGAAACATCTCCACTTGTAACAGTTTTATAATCCATAACTACTATATTCAAGGCATCATCTCCCTTATAAATATGCAAAAAACGGCACCTTTTGGCACCGTTTCTTAATATTGCTAATTAGACAGCGTGGATTTTATTTTCCAAGTCTGCATTTTTAGAGTCAATGCCAATTTTCTTATCTCTACGCTTTTTGAAGAAATCGAGAGCAACCTTCGGGAACTGTGCATAAGAAAGAACATCTTCCTCTTGCTCAATCCACTCAGGAATCTCTGCACGAAGCTTATCAAGCTCAGGCTCAAGTAAATCAGCAGGGCGACAGTCGATTGCAGGCTCATCGCCTATAATCTTCTTTCTGAACTCAGGGTCAATCGGCACTGGAGTTGTACCGTATTTACCAGCAACAAGTCCCTTGAACTGGTCGTTGCACATCTTGTATCTTTCACCCATAATGACATTGAATACTGCCTGTGTACCGACAATCTGTGATGTAGGTGTAACAAGCGGTGGATAACCTGCGTCCTTACGAACACGAGGTACTTCCTCAAGAACTGCTGTAAGCTGGTCAGCCTTGCCTGCCTGCTTGAGCTGTGAGAGGAGGTTTGAAAGCATACCGCCTGGAACCTGATAGATAAGTGCCTTAACATCTGTTGCAAGCATAGATGGGTCGAGAAGTCCGCTGTCGATATACTTCTTTCTAAGCGTCATAAAGTATTCACGAACCTCAGAAAGTGCAACAAGGTCAAGACCTGTGTCATAATCTGTATTTGCAAGAGCCGCTACCATAGATTCTGTTGGAGCGTGTGATGTTCCAAGAGCCAATGGAGAAATCGCTGTGTCGATTATATCTACGCCTGCTTCGATACCCTTGAGTAAGCACATTGAAGCAAGTCCTGATGTATAGTGTGTATGAAGTTGAATTGGAAGGTCAACAGCTTTCTTGATTTCCTTAACAAGTGAATAAGTTTCAGATGGTGTAAGGAGAGCAGCCATATCCTTGATACAGATAGAATCTGCACCTGCATCAGCAATTCTTTTAGCGTATTCTACATAATATTCATGTGTGAATACTGGACCTGTTGTGTAGGAAATAGCAACCTGTGCGTGTGCTCCTTCTTTCTTTGCAGCCTTAATAGCGACCTGAAGATTTTTAATATCGTTAAGTGCATCAAAAATTCTTATAATATCAATACCGTTAGCAACTGTACGCTGTACAAAATATTCAAGAACATCATCAGCATAGTGACGATAGCCGAGCATATTCTGTCCACGGAAAAGCATCTGAAGCTTTGTATTAGGAAGATTCTTGCGGAGAATTCTCAATCTCTCCCATGGGTCTTCATTCAAAAAACGCAAGCAGGCATCAAATGTCGCACCGCCCCAACATTCGATTGAATGATAACCTATTTTATCCATTTTATCAAGTATCGGAAGCATATCTTCTATCGGCATACGAGTTGCTATGAGCGACTGATGTGCATCACGAAGAGCTGTTTCTGTTACAAGTATTTTTTTCTTAGCCATTCTTTATGACCTCCAATTAGCCGATTGTTACAAGAAGAGTACCTGACTCAACTGCATCGCCCTTATTTACATTAACAGAAGTAATTGTGCCATCCTTTGGAGCCTTGATTTCATTTTCCATCTTCATAGCTTCAAGAACAACAACTACATCACCAAGCTTAACCTGCTGTCCAACAGAAACATTAACAGAAATAATTGTTCCAGGCATTGGGCACTTAAGTGGCTCACCGCTTGTAGGAGCAGCTGCTGGTGCTGCCTTTGGTGCGGTAGCTACAGGTGTTGCTGGTGCTGCTACTGGAGCTGATGCTGAACCGCCAACTTCTTCAACCTGAACATCATATGCTACGCCGTTTACGGTAATTTTAAGATTCTTCATATTATAAATCGTCCTTTCGAAAATCGAAGTATATTCAAAAATTCATTAGATAAACAAGTTATTGTGCTTCTTTGGAAGTCTTTGTACTCTCTTGCCAATAAGCATATCAAGTGCAGACGCAAGCTTTGCTCTTGTTGCTGATGGTGTGATAACATCTTCAACATAGCCATTTGCAGCAGCCTCGAATACAGAGCAGTTTTCTGCTTTGAACTTAGCAACAAGTGCTTCCTTATCAGCCTGTGGATTAGCAGAACCTTTAAGCTCCTTGCCGATCTCATCACCAAGCATAATAACAGCAGATGCAGATGGATTAAGTGGGGAAACCGACGCATTCGGATATGCGAATGTAATATCTGCATTAGAGCCTGTTCCTGCAAGTGCTACATAAAGAGCACCATAAGCTTCACCTGTGATAACTGAAATCTTTGCAGTTGTAGCCTCAGCATATGCACTTGAAACTCTTGCAGCCGATTTAAGGCAACAGAATTTCTCTGAATCTACAAATGTGATAACTGGAATTGAGAAAGCATCACAGAAACGAACGAAACGAGCAATCTTCTTGCAAGCATCTCCACTGAGAATCTTTGTACCAGCAGAAACAAAACCTACTGTAATTCCTGTAAGTGTTGCAAGTGCTGTGACAGCATCATCACCATACGCTGCTGAAAGTTCAAGATAACTTCCGTCATCAGCAACAAGCTCAGGAATGTCATTAGCAGGAGTATTATCTGCAACATTTTCAGAAGCATCTGCAAACTCAAAGCCAGCAGCTGTTTCTATATTATTTGCAGGAAGCATTGATGCAACATCACGAGCAATCGCAATAGCATCTTCTTCATCTTCTGCAAGAAGATGTGCTGTGCCATTTTCAAAAGCCTTTTCAGCTGTTGAACCTGTATTTACATCAAGTGAAAACTCTGCACCCTTTGCTGCAATGACTACATCACCACAAGCCGCAATAAGTGCCTGTGTTCCAAGACAAGGACCAAGTACAACAGAAATCTGAGGAATAACTCCAGAAAGTGCACTTGACATTTTGAGAATTTCTCCATAAGCTGTCAAAAGCTGTGAACCTTCGGTAAGTCTTCCACCAATTGAATCATAAATTGTAATAACAGGTACACCTGTTTTTTGTGCAAGGTCATAGACCTTTTTTATTTTAGCCGCCTGAGCCTGTGACATTGCACCGCCACTTAAATCGCTATTTTGTGCAATGGCATAAATTCCTGTGCCATTAATATAACCATAGCCTGCAACGGCTTCAGCATAACCGCCCTCTGATTTTGCAAAAGCATCAACCTGTGTGAAAGTTGCATCATCAAAAAGCTTCTGCAAACGCATATAGCCCTTAGATGCTTCTACTTCACTTACTGCTTTAGAAAGGACATCATTTTTATTTTCGATACCCATCCCTTTTCCTCCATTCATTTGTAGTTAAACAAATTTTACATATTACATATTATAAAGTAATTTTCTTAAAATATCAAGTGAGAATCCAAAAAAAGCCACTGGATATTATTGAATATTTGTTTATTTTTTAAATTCAAACCAATAAGGCCCTGAATATAGACAATTATTACACTTTTATTGATTGCCTTACGAGTAAAAATAAGAATAAATTTTGTTTGCCTGTTCGGTAATCGTTGTAATGAAATACGGCCGTTGGTACAAAAGGTTAGTGTTAAGAGGTCAAATTAAAGTCGAGTTGGAGATTTATTTGGTTTCAATCGGCTTTAATCTCCACAAATTTTATACAAAATTAATGTATTTTTAATTCGAAATTCTATTGCTATGAATTATAGCAGATACATATAAATAATTATCTTTCTCATAATATCTTATGTCGCCATTATATTTTTTAACACAATCTGAAATAATACCCATTCCCTTACCATGGCTTACTTTATCTTTTTTAGTTGTAGCTAAATCTGGATTCAGCGAAAGTATAGATTCAGATATTTTATTTTTACAAGTAATTACAATATAACTTTTTTTATATGATATATCAAGCGTCATTTTTCGTTTATTTTCAGGTTGTTTTCTCAAATATTCTATTGCATTATCACACATATTACCGACTATTGAAACTATATCATTACTTTTTATATCACTGACAACCTGTTCATTTATACTCACCCTAAAATCAATTTTACTATTTAAAGCCTTGTCACGCTCAACATTTATAATTGCATTAAGCAGAGGGTCATTTGTAGATATTGGTGTATAAATTGCCTCAAGATTTTCTGATATAGAATTGCAAAATTCTTCTGCTTCCTCATACTTACTATCAGCAATCAATCTACTTAAACATAATATATTATTTTTTATATCGTGCTTTGTTTTTGACATATTTTCTATCTGTTCATTAGTATGTAAAATATCTTCTTTATAAAGCTGTTCCCTTTGTTCTGTAAGCAAAAGCTTTGTTTTAATCTCGTTGCTTTTGCTTATTTTAGCCATCATAAACCATGTTATAATTGCAATAGATGCCATACTCAAACAAATAAATGTTAAAAAAACAACTATTTCTGTATTTAGTTCCGTTAAAATAGATATATATACACATGAATATATAATTAGTACTGACATAATTGGAATAACTAAGAATGATACAATATCTGTCCATTTTTTAAATTTAAATTCCGTCTTGTTAAATCTTATAATAATCATAAATATTAAAATATTTGTTAAAGTTATGAGTATCATACACAAATATCTATATATAGATGCTTTTAGCACAAGGCTTCCAACTGTTTCAGGTGTAAAGCAACTTATAGTGAAAGCAAAGCCATAGCTTATTACAGTATTTATCATTTGAGATATAACTGGCATAATTATTCTTGCAAATATATTCCCTTTTAGCAGAAATACTGCATATACGATTTGTATACATGTATATATGATTTCGTCTAAATTAGTAAAATGTATTGGATTAAAAGAAAAATATGTAAGTGCAATAAATAGTACGGCTACAAAAGAGAAAAATCCTATATAATCTTTCTTAGTCTTCTTTTCTTTATTAAATAGTAAAAATAAAAATCCTATAAACATAAAGGATTGCAATATATTTATGCTAATTTCTACTATTGCATCAATCATCATCAACCACCAAACTTTCATAATATCTGTTATTTACTTCATTATAATATTTTCTTGATAAAACTACACTTTCTCCGTTATCTAACAACACAGAATTTGGTGTTACTTCAAAGATATAATCCAAATTGACAAGGCAACCTATATGTGTTCTTACAAAATTTTGAGACATTAAATCCGCAAATTTTTCTTCTATGGTAGCTCGTTCTTTATAGGTACCGTTTACTGTATGAAACCAAACATAATTCTTAATTTTGTCAATATATATAATATCTTTTATAAATACATTAACCAAATTTCTTCCGCATTTTATCGTATATTTTTGTTTTTTAGGATTTGTTTTTTCATAAATATTGCAGATACAATTCTCAAGAATCTCATTAATATCTTTTTTTCTTATAAATGTATAAGGAAATTCTTTCAAAGCTTCATAAATAAGATTCTCTTTGCTTGTAACAAATGCAATATAAGGAAATTCCTTTGGATTATAGATTTTATTTATCTCCCTGAGAGCAGTTATCCCATCTGTTCCCGGCATATCTATATCCAAAAATATCAGATGATAATTTTTATATATTTCCATAATATTTCTTGCACTATTAAAAATATCAATATAGCACTCAATATCATTATCATTACATATTTTAATTACATCTGATTTTAAAATTTCCAAAAAAACTTGCTCATCATCTATTATGGCAATATCCATATTTGCCCCACCATCTACCCATAAAATATAGAAAACATAATCACTTATATTAAAGTATATATTTAAAACCATAAAAAATCAACCTAAAAATTACATTTTTAGATAAACTCTCGATTAAGCTTTCACTCAACCGAGATTTTCTTAAATTATTTAATTTTTTCTGTCTGTTTCAGTTTATTAAGCTGCAAAATATAATTTTATTTTTTTAAATCAAAACCTTGTTGATATATACATCAACATAAACACAAACATAAAGTTGTACTCTTAACAGCAAAAAACTGACAGTAATTTTACATACTGTCAGTTCTAATCTTAAATCAATATTATGCTTTAAATATTTAATATATCTATCGGTTTATCTATTGTAAGCTTTGCACAATTTTCAAGTAAATAAGCCTTTTCACGAAAGCCCCAAGTTACAATAATCGAATCCATATCAGCATTTTTGGCTGTCTGAATATCAACCTCAGAATCTCCAATATAAACTGCTGTTGATTTATCTGCATTAAGCTTTTTCAAAACCTCTAATACAGAATCAGGAGCAGGCTTTTTTCTTACATTTTCACGCTCACCAACTGCTATATCTATCAAATTCGGAAAATATCTCTCACAAAGCTTTTGCACAGCATAATCAGCCTTATTTGAAACAACCGCTATATGACAATTTTCCACTCTCAATTTCTTGATAATTTCAATTATATTTTCATAAGGCTTTGTCTTATCCTCGCAATGAACAGAATAATATTCTTTAAACGTCTTGAAAACCTTGTCTATATCTGCCTTTTCAGTGCCAGTAGGTACGCCTCTCTCTACAAGCTTATATATGCCGTTTCCTACAAATCTTCTTACTTCATCTATGGTTCTTTCAGGATAGTTATTTGTTCCCAATGAATAGTTCAATGCGTTTGCAAGGTCCTCAAGTGTATTAAGAATTGTACCGTCCATATCAAAAATATAAACCTTATATTTCATAGTAAATCACCTCATAAAAAGTTCTCTTTCAATTATGTCATAATGCTTGTCTATTGAAGCTTCGCATTTAGCCATATCTCTTTCCTTGATAGACGAAAATATGCTATTATGTACTTCTTTTAAAAGCTTTTTAGTATCACTATCTGCGTTAGAAAGAACCTCATCTATCCATTCTCTATAAATATCCATAATAGCTTCCATAAAGCATATCCAAAGCTTATTGTTTGTAGCATATATCAGCGAATAATGAAAAAGCCTATCCCGCTCAACCTCATCATATTTATCAGATTCAGAATTAAGTATATCTGATATTTTATCAAGCTCATCTTCACTGATTTCAGATTTCATTACTACTCGACAAACAGTTTTTTCCATATCTCTACGGAAATGGCATATATCAAGCTTAGAAATACTTTTAAGCAGTATCATATACCGCAACATTTCAGACATCTGCATAGAAATATTATCTGTCAGATAATTTCCAGAACCGTGAATACTTTTAAGTATCCCCATATGCTCTAAAATACGCAAAGCCTCTCTTGTAGAATTTCGGCTTATAGAAAGTTCCTCCGCTATTGCTCTTTCAGTAGGAAGTTTAGAATTTATAGTGAGATTTTCAGCTTCTATTTGATTGCGAATATAATCAATTACTTTCTCATATTCGTGATTTTGTTCAGCCAAGCGTTTCACCTCATTTATTTTAGAAACATAGAAAATATAGATGCTCCTATTACAGTAAGAATACCTGATACAACAATTGAAAGACTGCTCATAGCACCCTCAACTTCACCTATTTCCATAGCTTTTGATGTACCCATTGCGTGTGATGATGTTCCAAATGCAATTCCCACTGCGATAGGCTCTGTAATATGAAAAACCTTGCATACAAATTTACCCATAATGTTACCAATAATACCAGTTACGATAATAACCGCAACTGTAAGATTAACATAGCCGCCCAATTCATCAGAAATACCCATACCAATGGCTGTTGTAATAGATTTAGGTAAGAAAGTAACATATTCCTCGTGGCTAAGATTGAAGAAAATTGCCATAACAGCTACACTAAGCAATGATGTAATTACTCCCGTACCGATTCCTGCAATAACTGCCTTGATATTTTTCTTCAAGAGTTCAAGCTTTTCATAAAGCGGAACAGCAAGGCAAACTGTCGCAGGTGTCAACAGATAGCTAAGATATTTTGCACCATAATTATAAGTATCATAATCTATATGACCTAAAGTAATAACAAGAATAGTTGCAACAATCGAGATTAAAAGCGGATTTAAAATAGCAAGCTTTGTTTTTCTATTCAGCACAACTCCCAAACCATAAGCAATTAAGCTTACTGCCGCACCAAAAAATACTGAATCCTGAAAATAGCCATTCATACTTTTTTCTTCTTTCTGTCCATTTTTATAATGACCTGTGTTACAATGCCCGAAACTGCCATAACAATTATTGTAGATATAACAGTTATTACAGCATAAGCTAATAGATTTGATTGTATAGAACCCCACGATTCAACCAAACCAACCGCCGCTGGAATAAACATAATTGGCATAATTTCTATAAGTAACTTTGCAGTTTCTCTGACATCTTCTGGCTTAATAATATGAAGCTTTAAGCATAGGAACATAAGTACAAGTCCCCATATGCTTGCAGGAATAGACAAAGGTATGAACATATTCATAAGTTCGCCTATAAAAGAAATTATAATAATTATCCCAAATTGCTTTAAATATTTCATTATTCTCCTCCTAAATTGGTACTACCAATTAGTTTATACTCAAATAAAGCCCTTGTCAATGCAGATAAAATAATTTCTCTATTTTATATATAATCATCATTATAGGTTGATTTATATAAGCTACTTTTATAAAACAGGCATAAAAATATTGCACAGCCTATTAAAACAAGCCTGTGCAATTCAATCTTTACATTAAAATAATATTACTAAAAATAGCATATATAATTTTATCATATTAAATTCATTTAAAAAAGCTTTTAAAAATTTTCCATATCAGACCTCTATTAATCTTTCATCTTTTTCATTATTTCACTTATTTCTTCTTCATCAAGTCCATTACATAATGCTTTATAAAATTGTTTTATATCTTTATCCTTTAAGATATATTTAACTTGACTATTTTTTAGTGCAATTTTTATTAGTTTTTTCTTTTGTTCATCAGACCAAGATTTCACATCATTCATTTCAGCTATAATTGTATGTGTATTTGCAAAGCTTGTACTATCTTCAAGTCGATTAATCAAATCATCTTTTTGTAGTTCTTGTTCACCCTTGTTCTTAGTTTCCTTATTTTTTTCATTAATGCACTCAAAATGAAAGTTTTCTAATATTTCATTTGATGCAGTACGGTCAATAATTTGTTTTAATAATTTTTCTAACTTAGAATCTTCTGTATAATCTGCTGGAGCAAAATATTTTATTCTATTTTCCTCTAACATTCTGAATACTTTTGATTTATCTTTAGTTTCTGAATTATATACACCTATTGAATGACCACCATTGGTATTGACCAATTTCATACATGGAATATCTGTATCGCTATCTCCGATATAAACAATATTTCTAAAAGGTACTCTATATTCGTTCGGTTCAAAATATGCATTAATATTTTGGTCGTTAATATCTAAAACACCTTTTTTAATTCTAAATAGAAATTGTGTTTTATTTGTATAATTAACAACCTGTGCAGGCCAAGTTGCCACACCTTTTTCATTAAAATAGAAAGAACTTGCATATATCTTTTTAAATTTATCAGCAACTTCAGTTCCCTCTATCATCTCTTTTAATCCAGACGAAATAATATAATGTTCAACTATAACTCCCTTTCCTTCACCATACTGATTTATTCTATCAAACCAAGTATTTACGCCTGGAAATAATTTTACTTTCGCACCATCTTTACGCAATGTATCTTTTGTAAAAAGAACTTTTCCTTCAGAAGACCTAAGCATCATATACATATATGCCAAATTCTGGTCCATATCGTTCTTAGCAGCCAATTCATTTGATTCTTTCCAAAAATCTGCCACCTCATAATCAATAGACTGAATATATCCCTGTGCCTGCATATCATCTGGAGATAGTGTCTTATCAAAATCATAACAAATAGCCAAAATTGGTTTATCATCACTTTTCATACAATCAACCTTTCTTTTATTCTTATAAATCATATATAAAATCCTTTTGATAAAGTTAAATATACATTATTGTAATATATTATAAATATAATTAAAATCGCAACGCAAAAGACACCCAATCTTGTATATCGAGCTTTTTTATAATGCCGCAATTTAACCTCATCGCTAATATCAACTACAGAAAAAGGAACATAAACTAATCTACGAATTCCCATATTAGCGATTATAAGGAAATTTGATATATTCAAAAGAGCATCTAAATCCGAAATAGCCAAAGATAAAGTCATAAGTAAAAATATTGCAGAATATAATACAGCTCTTATAATATTAGTATATGTACTATAATATATCAGCAATTCTTTTCCGCACTTAGTACAATTAGTAACAGTATCTAAACCAATAGCAGTTGCCGAACTCCGTTGTTTATAGCTTATACAATACTCACCACAAGCAGGACAAGGCTTTTCATAAAAATTATCTATATATTCCTCAAATAGTTTACTCAAATACAATCACCTTTTATAACATTATACACCACTTGACTATAATCTGTAAAGATATTTTATAAATATTATTTCTATCTTACACCAAACTAAAAAATAAAGGAGCGAACTATATTCGCCCCTCAAATAGCTATTTCTTTAAATTAAGAATTTTTATTATATAAAACTCTTACTCATTATTCTCAATCATTTCAAGCTGTTTTTTAGATTTCACAAAGTAATATACTACTCCTGTTATATCCGCCAATGCCCAACCAATAGGTACAGATACCCAAATTCCTATAACGCCTATCGCAGGAATTGCTGAAAGAATATATGCTAAAAGAACCCTTGTACCTAATGAAATTACTGTCAGCACCACCGACATAAATGGCTTATTTACTGCACGATAATAGCCATATAGTAAAAATAGTATTCCAATTCCAATATAGCACGAACCCTCTATGCACAAATATATAACACCAGCTGAAATAATTTCTGTTTCCTCTGGATTTATAAATATGCACATAAGCGGTTTTGCAAAAACTATCACCAACAAACTTATTATAGCACAAAAAATTGCTGAAGTAACAAAGGCACTTTTTATTCCCTTACGGATTCGTTCTTGCTTGCCTGCACCATAATTCTGAGCAACATATGTAGAAAAAGCATTTCCAAAATCCTGTACGGGCATATATGCAAAGGAATCTATCTTTACAGCCGCCGCAAAAGCTGCCATAATTACTGTTCCAAAGCTATTTACAAGTCCTTGTACCATCAGAATACCAAAATTCATAATCGACTGTTGCAAGCTCGTCATAACCGAAAGATTTAATATAGCAGAAAGATTATTTCTATTCCACTTCATATCCTCTTTTTCAGGAATAAGCTGTTTAAATCTCTTGAAAGTATATATAGCTATACCTATTGCAGAAATAAACTCCGAAAAGACAGTTGCTATTGCTGCACCCTTAACTCCCCAGTTGAATACAAGAACACATACTAAATCTAATACAACATTCAATACAGCAGAAACTGCAAGAAACACCAATGGAAGAACAGAATTTCCAATCGCTCTAAGCAAATTTGCAAAGTAATTATATATAAATGTTGCTGTAATACCTAAAAAGATTATTTCAAGATAATCTCTCATCATAGCTTGAATTTCATTTGGAATTTGCAAAGTCCAAAGTATAAAATCCATTCCAATATATACAATAATATTCAAAGCAATAGATATTCCCACAATCAAGCAGAATGACATAAAAACACTTTGACGCATTTTCTTGCTATCTCCGCTCCCATATTGCATAGAAATAGCCGCTCCACTACCCATACAAAGACCAATAATTATTGAGGTTAAGAAAGTCATAAGGGTATATGATGAACCTACTGCCGCCAAAGCGTCTGAACCTAAATATCTGCCAACAACCCATGTATCAGCAATATTATACATTTGCTGTAATAGATTTCCAAACATTAAAGGCAAAGCAAAAAGTAAGATATTTATTGTAATAGGACCTTTGGTTAGATTTCTTTGCACTTCAACTATTCTCCCAAATCATAATAAAACTTATTTTCATTATAGCATTAAATTCAAGATTTGCAAATTTCCTATAAAATTGTCTAAGGCACAGTCTGCCAATTTAGACTGTGCCTTAGTAATATATTATATAATGCTGTGGGGCTATTGTCACGAGCATAGAGTCGTTGGCTCAGTCATAACTATTGCTATGGCATCAACTCTTATGTATAGCCGAGTTATTTTTATATTCACAGCTCATTTGCTATGAATACATTCTATCTGCCGAACCTTAGATAAACCTTAAAATTTCATATAAAATAAAAATTTTTTCAATTTATTCTACAGTATTCAGCTTTTCAATTATATTTTGGTTAATCATAGAACGGACTGCTCGTTTTACTGCTATTCTACTTCCGAAATAGAGCAATATTACAGTTGCTATAAAAACAGGTGCGACATAGAAAAGATATATATCCCATAATTTGATATTGCTACCAAGTATAGAGAAAAACACTACTACTGCACCGCCCAAAATAGTTCCTAATATAATTCCGGTAGTCAATGTTCGATTTATTTCATTGATAATCAATTTTTGTACAGTTTCTATTCTCGCTCCTATCGCCCTCATCATAATATAACTTTTAAGATTTGAGCGAACCTGAACATAGCTTGAAAAAACAATCGCTATTAAAATTATTACTATAAATATAAACACACTAACGATAATTTGCAATGTTTCCAGATTCACTTGGTCATAAAATTCCCTCTGCATCTTTGCATAGTTATCATATCTTACACCAACAGAAATTCCTTCCAAATTTTCGAGATTATTTTCAAGCTCATTCACCCATACACTATCATTATGGTCAAGATTTTCTAAAATAATATTTTCATAATTCAAGTCTGGATAAATCGAAAAAAGATATTCTGTAGATATAATGAGTTCATCTCTATTATATTGCTCCTTAGAATATGTTGCTGCAACTTTAACCTTAGCTGTTTTAAATTTGATATGTTCTTCTATATTCTGTTCTGTTGCTTCTGCATCGGCTATAGGAATAACCATAGTGAATTCATCACCGACTGAACATAAATAATCAGGTGCTATTATTTCAACGCCATTCTTATAATTTTTTTCATCAATCTTACCATTAGCAAATTCATTTATATTATTTAATACTGAATCATATGACTGCCATTTAACAGAAAGTGCAACCAAGCTATCCTTGCTGCTGTCACCGCCTGCAAGCTTAATCATTTCATTTGTACGCTCATGTTCAAAAATATAATTATAACCATCATTTTTCGCCTCAACAACATACTTATATAGAAGCTTATTATCAGGATTTTGAGAAGTTAAGAAAAAAGGTACAAAAAGATTAGAAACAGACGCTTCTAAAACATTTATTCTTTTATCCGATGCTATCTCATCTGCTATTTTATGTGATACACCACAACCTACAGGTAAATTTATATAATAAATTTTTGCAGAGCTTCCTCCACCCATCATATGCAAAGAATAATCTGCGTTTTGTCTAAAATACTCTGGATTATCAGCATCAAATGAACTTCCTCTTGCATTAAATAACGGAACAAACGAACCAAATATTGACATTCCAACACAAAACATTACCAACATAACACAAGTAAAATTTTGTAGTTTATATCTTCTTCCATATGCTTTATGCCAACAACGCTTTAATTTAGTTTGAGATTTTATCTGTTTTTTAGATACATATATCGCTTCTCTTAAAGGTGCATTTTTATAAAAACGAGCGAGCAAAATATTGAACGAAATAAAAATCAATACTGCACTAAGCAAGGCAACTATAATCAAATCTAAAATGCTTAAATTTAAGAATAAGTATTGCGACGAAAAAGACGATATAAATTGTAATAATAGTAACACCAATATTGACGCAACACTTGAAATAACCAAGGAACTTAACCATATAAAAAATCCCTGAATAAGTAATAATTTTCTTGATTTCTTCTTTGAAAAACCTATACATCTAAGTAAATTCAAATATCGTTCTTGTTCTTTAAAGAAATATAAAGAAATTGATACTATTCCCATAATCGTAGTGAGTACAAAAAATATCTTCACTGGCATTAAAATTAAATTATTAGCAACCATTTTAGAAGAAATCATTTGTTGAGAATCATTATAGTATACACTTTTACTTGAAATATTTCTTATCAAAAATGAGTTTTCAGCTGCTATTATATGTATATACTTTGGTGAAGCTTTACTATTTGTTGTTAATATTGATGGAAATAAAAGTTTTTCACTTTGATAGTCATAGTGCAATTTTATTTTATTTGAAAAATTCTTTATAATTCCAGTCAATATAAAGCTTTTCTTTTCTGTGTTTCCATCTGAATTTTTAATTTCAAGTTCTACCTTATCTCCTATTTTACTTTTCAATCCAAGAATATCATATGTACTTTTTTCTATTGCAATTTCATTCTCAGATTTTGGCATTTTTCCAGATTCAAAATGTAATGATAAAAGTGTACTTACATTGTCATTTACATTTCCTATCCAAATATCAGAAGGGCTTTTACTTTCAACTTCCCAAATTCCACTTATAATTCCTGCTTTTTCTTCAACTAATTGAGATTCCTTTTCTCTAAAATTCTCTTGGTCTACATAAAATTGAATTGATTCATAAGCACCACCTTTTTCTATTTTATAATTTTCTACAAGAGAATATTTAAAACTATTACTGTACCATAGAATAGTAAGAAAAGCAAATAAGAATAATGATATACATAAAACTATGCCTATACACCGTTTCGGATATGATTTTATATATTTTTTAGTAAGGTATAAATAACTTTTCATTATATATCACCACCCAAAATGCCATCACTTATTGTTATAACTCTTGAAAATCTTTTAGCGATATTTTCATCGTGAGTTACAACAAGCAGTGTAACAGAATACTCTTTTGACATATCAAATAAAAGTTCCATTACAGATTGTGTAGTTTTTTTGTCAAGATTTCCTGTAGGTTCATCACACAGTAAAAGAGATGGTCGATTTATCAAAGCTCTTGCAAGTGCAACACGCTGTTGCTGACCACCTGAAAGCTGTCCAGGAAGATGATTCATTCTGTCTTTAAGCTCAAGACGCTCTATAAGCTTATCTACATATTTATCATCTATATTTTTATTTTGCAACATAAGAGGAAGAATTATATTTTCATATGCAGTAAGTTCGGGCAAAAGATTAAATGATTGAAAAACTACTCCTATATGTTCAAGACGAAAATCATCACATTGATTTTGTGACATTTTAGAAAAATCTGTATCACCATATTTTATACTTCCGTCAGTAGCCTGTTCCAAACCTCCAAGCAAATGCAGAAGTGTAGATTTTCCCGAACCACTTGTACCTGTTATTGCAATTTGTTCACCATCGTTTATTTCAAAATTACAAGGCTTTAATGCCTCAACTACAATATTTCCTTGCTTATATGTCTTTTTTACATCTTTTACTACTATTTTCATATCAAATTCTCCATATATTCAAAAAAGGCAAAGCAATTCTGCCTTTTTTGTTAATCTATTGTTTAATTATTTAACTGTAACATTACTCACCTTATTTCATATTATTAACCTCCTATTAATTTATAATATTTTTTATCAAAATAAATTTTAATTTTTTAAAAACATCGAAACACCAACTTTCTGTTTATATTTTTTAAATTCACAATTATTTTATATCTCAATAATACCATATTAGTTTTTAAAAAGTCAACACATTTTTTATTAAAAGTTATTTTTTTATATATCACTTACACAATGTTATTTTAAAATATTGTCTATTCAAAATTAAATTGAACTCAATTAAATTATAGCACATTCTTTTTCAAATTTGTTATATCTGGTAAAATTTGTCGTTTTCTGGTAAACTTTGTAATTTAAATATAATTTTGATTATATTTCAAATCAAATATTCTTATGTAAACAAAATAAAAAGCCGATAGCTTTAAACTATCGACTTTTATTTTCAAAAATCATTATATTTTAAGGACGAAGACCCGTACCACCTTGAAGTGTAAGTGTTTCGCCTGTCATATACTTAAAATCAGGTGAAGCAAGCTGAACACAAACTCTGCCAATCTCTGTTTCAGGATTTGCAAAATACCCCATTGGAGGTGTTTTAACATTCTTTTCATATGCCTCTGGAAATTTACTCTTAAACTGTTCAAGCTGTGCAGTCCATGCAAGTGGACAAATAACATTTACATTTATACCGTCCTTACTCCACTCAGTAGCTGCTACTCTACTAAGTCCACGAATGCCTTCTTTTGCTGCGGCATATGAGCATTGTCCGAAGTTACCTGAAATACCAGCACCAGATGCAAAATTTATAACAGAGCCTTTAGTTTCACAAAGATATGGATAACACGCTTTCATATAGTAAAATGTTGCATAAAGTCCAGAATATAAAGCAAGATTGAATTGTTCTGTTGTATGTTCAGCAAGAGTAACTCCAGAAGCAGAGGCCTGTGCATTATTTATAAGAACATCAATTCTTCCGAATTCATCAATAGCTTTTTTTACAGTATTTTTTGCAATAGTTTCATTATCTGCACCTGCACAAATATCTGCCTGAACTGCAAGTACCTTAATAGAATATTTGCTCTCAAGTTCTTCTTTTGCGGCATTTAGTTTTTCTATATTTCTGCCTGTGATAACAAGATTAGCACCTTCCTTTGCATAAGCTGTTGCAATACCATACCCGATAGAACCACAACTGCCATCAGAAAGAACAGCTCTGCCCGCTCCAGTAATAATTGCTGTTTTACCTGCTAAGAAACCCATATAAGCATCTCCTTTAAAAATTTTTTTATAATATTTTACGCCTTTATCCATTTTATAATTTCTTTTTCAGAAAGACTTCTTGCCTTTTGACAATCAGCTTTAAACTTTCTTTCATTCTTAAAAGCTAAAGGTGTAAACATATATTAACTTTTATGCTTGAATTTTGCTCTCTTAAGTTAGATGTAGCTAACTTACCTTTACTAAATTGTAGCAACCTTTAAACAAAACGGTTTAATTCTGCATTATATTCATAGCCTATTATTGAAAGCTTTTCTTTGATAGTATCAGTATCTATACTATTAGTCTTTGCAAATTCCTCAAGAGATGAATAAAAATCTCTCAACTGAGTATTTACATATGATAATAAAATCATAGGGTCATTAGGCAGTGACATTTTATCATTCTCCCTTTTCGCTATTATAAATTTCATTATACAACAAACCTCCTCATAAATCAAGCTACAAATCTTTATCATATAAGAAAACGCATACCCAAGCGGATATGCGTTCGATTTCTATAAAATAAATTTATTTTATTTTAAATCTAATGTTTGTGGCTGAGGTAATGCAGGTGTAACTGACATCTTAAAGTAGGTGCCGAGATAGTCCTTAGCAACCTTAGTCAGTGCAATCATTGCTGCACGACGAACCTGTGGATTCGGTGAAAGTGTATGAGCCATAAGTTTAAAAAACAATAATGGACTATAATACATCGGCTTTTCGATTTCCATTCTATCAACTCCTTTCTAAGATACTATGTATATAAAATTTCTTGTAATCTATTTGATGATATAAGTTTAACACACAAATTTAAACAATCTATAAACAAGCTGTAAATTCATATGGTTATTTTTGTAAAATATATCACTCGGAATAATTTAAGAGAGTTGATTTTTGCAATTGTCTTAAAATTCGCTGATTATATCAAGCCCAAAATCTTTTGCACGCTTTACGGCAAGCTCCATAGACTTATCATAAACCTGCTCAGGGCTATGTGCATCTGAACCAACTAAGACTTTTAAGCCAGCGTCTTTTGCCATCGCCCAAAACCTTGGGTGAGGATATGGGTCTCTCCTGCCATCAGGATAATCCTGCTGACCTCGGCGAATACCGTTTGCATTATACTCAACAGGTGTATTAGTAAGCATTGCGGCATCTACAATTATCTCACAAGCTTTATCACAGTTTTTATTCCACGCAAAGCAATTCATAAACATAATATCAGGGTGAACAAGAACTGAAAAATACCCCTTTTTAAGAGCCTCTGAAATAGCCTTTGCATAAGGGATATATTCATTTGTGCTTTCAGAAGCAAAAATACTGCAAAATCTTCCATTTATATCAAAGAAATGTTCACCTAAGGCGAGATAATCAAGCTTCATTTCATTCAAAAGCCATTCATAATATTCACAGTATTTAGGAAGATATTCTATCTCCAAGCCTGTCATAATACGCATTTTTTCTGAATAGCGTTCTCTTTCGGTCTGAACAGCTGAAATATATTCTTGAAGCTCCGAAAACTGCATACGGTAACCGTAATCAATATCTTTAAAAGGTGCGTGGTCAGAAAATCCAAGCACTGAAAGTCCCTTATCATAAGCCTCTTTTGCATAATCTGCTTCTACACCAAATGCGTGACAGCAGCGTTTAGTATGTGTATGAAAATTACTTTTCAAAATCATTCCCTGCTTTCCAACAATCCCTTAGAAACAGCACAATCAATCACACGAATAAGCTCATCATAGGTCATACAAAAACCTTTTTCTTTGTTTTTAAGTCTGTTTTTCAAGTCCTCAATTTCAAAGAAGCGAAGTTCTGTAATCTCTTTTTCGTCATATTTAAGTGTATCAAGCGAAACACTTTCATCGACAAAATAAACACGATTAAATTCATTGCTTATAAAATCGCCCTGATGAACAGTAAGTATCTGGTCGTGCAAAAAATGTAAATCTTCAGGCTTCAGCTTGAGTGAAATTTCTTCTTCGGTTTCACGAATAGCCGCCTCTATTGGTGTTTCACCTGCGGAAATATGTCCTGTGCAAGCGGCATCATAGCAAGATGGAAAGGATTCCTTGTCATCTCTGCGTTTTTGCAGGAGAACTTTGCTATCACGAAAAAGCCATATATGAACACTTCCATGCAAATCACCATCGTGGTGTACGGCATTACGCTCTTTGATTTTACCCGTTGGTGTTCCATCAGGATTCAATATATCAAAATATTCCGACACCGAAAATCAGTCCTTCTTATAGCCATTTGGGTTATTCTTTTGGAATCTCCAAGTATCTTCGCACATATCATGCAAGTTACGCTCTGCGTGCCAGCCAAGAACCTCATTTGCCTTCTTAGGATTTGCATAGAATGCTGGAAGGTCACCTGCTCGTCTTTCGCCGATTTTGTAATTAACCTTTTGACCAGTTGCGTCCTCAAATGCATTGATAATATCAAGAACGCTGTATCCGATACCTGTGCCGATATTATAAGCATCTATGCTGTGTGGGTCGGATTTAAGCTTATTCAATGCACAAAGATGAGCTTTTGCAAGGTCTACTACATGAATATAGTCACGAATACAAGTGCCGTCCTTAGTGTCGTAATCTCCGCCGAATACAGTAAGCTGTGGCAGCTTGCCAATTGCAACTCTTGAAATATATGGCATAAGGTTGTTTGGAATACCATTCGGGTCTTCGCCGATAAGTCCGCTCTCGTGAGCACCGATTGGGTTGAAGTAACGAAGAAGTGAAATACTCCACTCATTATCAGAAACATATACATCACCGAGAATTTGCTCAATAAAATGCTTTGTTCTGCCGTAAGGATTACTTACATCACCTGTTACCATAGTTTCCTCATAAGGTATAGGATTATTGCCATAAACAGTTGCTGATGAACTGAAAACTATGCTCTTGCAGTTATATTCTTTCATAACATCAAGAAGTGTAACTGTACCTGAAATATTATTATCATAATACATTATTGGCTCTCTTGTAGATTCACCGACAGCCTTTAAACCCGCAAAATGAATAACAGCCTCGATTGAGTTTTCAGAGAAAATTTTCTCTAAGCCTGCTCTATTTCTTATATCACAATCATAGCCTGCTATATTTTTATTAGTGATTTGCTTAATTCTCTCTAAAACTTCTGGAACGGAATTGCAATAGTTATCGCAAACAACTACTTCATATCCTGCATTGAGAAGCTCTACACAAGTATGACTTCCGATATATCCGGCACCGCCTGTAACTAAAATTGCCATATTATAATACTTCCTTTTCTTTAGTAATTTTATCCGAATAAATTATTCTATATTGTAGTTAAGTATACAATACTGGCAATCATTTGTCAAATTAAAGGTTTTATAGCTGTTTTAGAAAGATAAATGTATCTAATTATCACCTCTTTATATCTTGAAATGTTTAAAACAATTTTTATAATTGGCAATGCTTTCTTATGCCTCGACACTTTTAGCGACCTATTCGCTGCAAATATAATTAAAAAATCGTTTTACACTTATTGTGTACCTCTACATTTAATTATAGAGAATTATTAAGCCTTTGTCAAGTACAGAAACACTTATTGTGTAATATTATATCAGCCTCTCTCTTAAATATATTAAAAGCTTTTTCTCTCTGCGTGATACTTGTACCTGTGTCATTCCCAACTCCTTTGCCGTTTCGGATTGTGTTTTATTTTTGAAAAACCGTAATAATATGAGGTTTCTATCGTTTGGTTCGAGGCTTTTTATTTCATCGTGAAGTGATATAACCTCCGTTAGTTTTTCATCTGGAGAATCAGTAGGAATATCAAGCTGTCCTGAACCGTTTTCTTCATCGGCTGTAAGTGAAACAGGCAATCTTGACGCATTGAGTGCCTCGGTTGCCTGTTCAGGTTCTACACCAAGAATATGTGCAAGCTCTGAAATCTGAGGTTCTCTGCCGTTTTCTTTTAAGAATCGTGCAACTTCTCTTGTAGCCTTTAGGGAGAGTTCTTTTAATCCCCTTGAAATTTTCACTGCACCTCCATCACGAAAAAGTCCTTTTATCTCCCCTAATATTACTGGCACAGCATAGGTTGAAAGCTTTAATCCCCTACTTTCATCAAAATTATCAATCGCTTTTATAAGACCTACACAGCCAGCCTGAAACAAGTCGTCATACTCTATTCCTCTGCCACGAAAACGCTTTGCACAGGAATGTACAAGTCCAAGATTTTCGCTGACTGCCTTATCTCTGTCATACATCTTTTATACGGCTCATAAGCCGTTTTTCAAGTACAACTGTTGTGCCTTTGCCCTCTCTTGATGTAACCTTAACTTTATCTGTAAAGCTCTGCATAACTGCAAAGCCTAAACCTGCTCTCTCCTCTCCTCCCGTTGTAAAAAGCGGTTCCATAGCCTGTTCTATATCTGCAATTCCGCAACCCTTATCTCTTATTTTAATTACAACAACTGCACCCTCAAAGATTTTTACGCTTATGTATATAAGTCCAACGCTTTCTTTATATGCGTGAACTATACAATTTGTTACAGCTTCAGAAACGGCGGTTTTTATATCGGTTATTTCGCCTATTGTCGGGTCAAGCTGTGAGATAAACGCCGAAACCGCCGTTCTTGCAAAACCTTCATTTGATGAACGGCTTTCAAAGGTTAGGCTCATCTCATTTTTTAACTTCATCTTTTTCACACCCTTTCTCAAACAGCTTTAATGCCGACAAGCCCGACAACTCAACCATTCTTTCCATGCTCGGCGGAATATTCAACACACGAACCTCTCCGCCGAGCAGCTTCATAGTTCGGTATCTGCCCATAATAAGGCCAATTCCTGAGCTATCCATAAATGTCACACCGCCAAAATCAAGATAAAGCACTGTCGGCTTATTTCTCTCGGCGGCTGAATCTATGGTTTCACGCATAGAACGAGCTTTATGATGGTCGATTTCACCGAATAGCTTTGCTGTCATTTCGCCATGGTCGGTGATGATTTTTACATCCATTTTTCTTTTTCATTCCTTTCAGAGTTTTTAGCCCTCCACATATATAGATATGCTTCTTGCTTCAATAAAATAATAGCTTTTTATACACAAAAATTACGGCGAAAAAAGTTTCAGGAATGATATTTTTGCTCGACACACAAGGCTATATTAAGTCAGATATAAGCACTTTACGCTGATTTTAACCAATAAAAAAGCAATTCTTTTGTAATAAAATATCAATGTTTTACCTAAAGAAAGCTAAAAGTTTTGCTCAGGCTTTTTCAAAAGCTTGCAGTTTCCAAAGGTAGTCACCTACGGCAAAGTATTTGGTGGGTATTAAGGACAAAACAATACTTAAAATTTAAGCTTTATAATTTTTAATTGATATGATATAATGAAAGAAAAATGCAAGGGTGGTATAAATGAAATTTTATTGTGAACTCAAGAAAGTTGTAGATGATTCTTATGATATTGAAATCGGTCACAAGCTTTCTGACACGCTCATAAATGACATACAGAATGGTTTAGTTGGTAAAATTAAGAAATTTGCTGTTGTTACTGACTCTATCGTTGAGAATCTTTATGCAAAGGAAATCTTTGATAAGCTTATTGCTAACGGTTTTAAAGCAGATTTATTCGTTATTCCTGAGGGTGAAAAATCAAAAACTCGCCCAATGAAAGAATTTGTTGAAGATTCTATGTTAAACAAAGGATATCGCAGAGATTGCTGTGTGCTTGCAATCGGTGGCGGAGTTGTTACTGATTTGGCTGGTTTTGTTGCTGGTACTTTTGGCAGAGGTGTACCTTTCATCAACTATGCAACTACACTTCTTTCAGCGGCTGACGCTTCTGTCGGCGGAAAGACTGCTGTCGATACACCGCTCGCAACAAACCTTATAGGAATGTTCAATCAGCCTAAAAAAGTCTATATAGATATAGATACTTGGAAAACTCTACCTGCAAGACAGCTTTCAAGCGGTCTTTCGGAAACTATAAAACACGCTTGCCTCGGCGATTTAGAAATGTTTGAATATTTAGAGAAAAACATCGAAAAGGTTCTTCAAAATAATGTTGAGGCTTGTGAGTTTATCGCTGAGAGAAATTGCAGAGTTAAATATAATGTTGTTATGAAGGACGAGCGTGAAAGTGGTTTGAGAGAAATCCTAAATCTTGGACATACTGTCGGCAGAGCGATTGAAACTGTTTCTGACTATAAACTCTTACATGGTGAGGCTCTCTCTATTGGTATGGTCGCTCAGGTTAAGCTTGGTAATGAGCTTGGATTTATTTCTGAGGAAAATATGAACAGAGTTATTAGCCTCTATAAGAGAGCTAATTTGCCTATAACAATCCCTGATTACATTGATAAACATGTTCTCGTTAAAAAGCTCTATACTGATAAAAAAGTTCGTGACGGAAAACTTAGATTTGTTTTCCAAAAGGAAATTGGCGATGTTATGTGCTTTGGCGATAATGCTTATGGTTTAGAAATTGCAGAAAATCAGATTGCAAAAATCATAGAAAATATGTAAAAATCGAACAGCCCCACTTTGTGTGAATAATACAAAGTGGGGCTGTTTAGTTTATAAATGAGTAAAAACAGCCTCTTTAGGAGCAAAGAATGTTAAGGGCTTCGCCCTTAATACCCACCAAAGGCTTGAGCAAAACTTTTGAGTGTCTTAGTGTAAATGTGTTAGCCAAACAGAATAATTATAAAAACAAGTGCATATTATTAAACAGACTTATTATAAGGCGGTGGCTGTATGTACTTTATACTTAAAAAAAGAACCGTCATAATCGCAATGACGGTTTTGTTATTTGCTTTGTGTGTTCCGGCGGTAATAGGGGCTTTTGGCAGTAATGAGGCAGTAGAAACCGTAGCAGAAAATACTAACTGGGGACTTGGCTTCAAGGAGGATGGAAAACCACCAACAGGCAATGCTTCTGTTGCGGATTTAGCAAAGCATAATGCCTATTATATCGGTGATACCTCAAAAAATATCATCTATCTTACCTTTGATGCGGGCTTTGAGAATGGCAATACCGAAAAGATTCTTGACTCTTTGAAAAAACATAATGTTAAAGCAACTTTTTTTCTTGTAGGAAACTATATCGAAACATCGCCTGAACTTGTTAAGCGTATGGTAGAGGAAGGGCATACAATAGGAAATCATACATATTCACACCCTGATATGTCAAAGATTTCTGATGAGGAGAGCTTCAAAAAGGAATTGCAGTCGCTCGAATCTCTCTATAAAGAAACCACAGGTCAAGAACTTCTGAAAATCTATCGACCGCCACAAGGGAAATATTGTGTCAGCAATCTTGAAATGGCTGATAAGCTTGGATATAAAACCATTTTCTGGAGTCTTGCTTATGTAGATTGGTACGAAAACAAACAGCCTACCAAAGAGGAGGCCTTTAATAAGCTTTTGAAAAGAATCCACCCAGGTGCGATTGTACTTTTGCACAGCACTTCAAAAACAAATGGTGATATACTTGATGAACTCCTCACAAAATGGGAAGATATGGGATATTCTTTTGGAGAAATCAAGGATTTAATTTCATAATGGAGGTTATTTATAATGCTTGACCAGCACTATCCGTTTACTCTGCCACCATTGCCATGTGCCTATAATGCACTTGAACCATATATTGATACAGAAACGATGCGTATACACCACGATATTATGTTCAAAAAATATGTTGATAATCTGAATATGATACTTAAAGATAATCCTATTTATCAGGATTGGAGTTTGCATAATCTTCTTGCTTATAGTTCCGATTTTGAAGATTTAATGGAAACTGCCCTGAAAAATAATGGTGGAGGTGTTATGAATCATTATATGTATTTTGACGGAATGACACCTAATAAGACAGAACCAAGCCAAAACTTACGAACAGCTATTATAAGAGATTTTGGTTCTATGCAAAGATTGTGCCAAGTGATGAAAACTGTAGCAATATCACAATTTGGTTCAGGGTATGCTTGGCTTATGTATGATAGCACCTCAAAGTTAAGAATAGTAAAAACACCTAATCAAGACCCCCCGCCACTTCTTATTTTACAGCCATTATTGGTTATAGATGTATGGGAACACGCATATTTTCTTCAATACGAGCAACAAAGAGATAAATATTTTGACGCATGGTGTAATGTTATTGATTGGAAAAAAGTTAGTGCGAGGTATCCAGCAGGATAAATTTTTTCAAAATATTGCTAAGACTTATTGCTTGTGATATAATAAAAAGGTGACATAAAGCTGATGTTATGTGAAAAGGCTTCATTGTCACCTTTGATTATTTTTGGAGAGAAATTTATTTATGAGGATACTTGGAATAGACCCAGGCTATGCAATAATCGGTTATGGAATCATAGATTTTTTCGGTGGAAAATATAAGACACTAAGCTATGGTGCGATAACTACAAGCTCCGATACACCGTTTACGAAAAGGCTTGAGCTTATCTATGATGAGCTTGAACTTATTATTGCAAATACTAAGCCACAGGTTGCGGCAATAGAAAGGCTTTATTTTCAGAATAACCAAAAGACAGCCATTGATGTTGCACAGGCGAGAGGTGTAATAATGCTTGCCTTACAAAAAAGCAAACTGCCTGCTTTTGAGTATACCCCACTTCAGATAAAAACAGCCTTAACGGGTTATGGCAGAGCGAAAAAGCCACAGATGATGGAGATTGTAAGACGACATCTCGGGTTAAAGGAAGTTCCGAAACCCGATGATACCGCAGATGCACTTGCGGTGGCACTTTGTCATGCTCAGTCAGCTGGTACTAAACTAAAAATGCTTTTAAATCAGAGTGGAAACACTCGTGGAACGCTCTATCCACAGGCTGACGCCTCAAAGTCTATTCTCCCGAAAAATTTACCACCAAAAAGAAAAGGATAATTTGAGATGATATATAGCTTATGCGGAACACTTATCCATGCTGAACCTACTTTTGTAGTTATTGAATGTTCAGGTGTTGGTTATAAGTGTTTGACAACTTTAAATACACAAAGGCTTTTGCCAAAAATCGGCGAACGCTGTACAATTTATACGCATATGCTCGTCAGAGATGATGCAATAGAGCTTTGCGGTTTTGCTGGTCAGGAGGAGCTTAATTGCTTTAAGTTGCTTATGTCAATAAGCGGTGTTGGTGCAAGACTTGCACTTGCCTTGCTTTCAGAGCTTCGCCCAGAACAAATTGCTATTGCGGTTTCCAGTGGCGATAGTAAAACGCTTACTCGTGCCAATGGTGTAGGTAAAAAGCTTGCCGAGAGAATTATTCTCGAATTAAAGGACAAGCTTAAACTGATTTCGACAACATCTGCAAGCACTTCATCAGATTTCGTCCCTACTCCGCAAGTAACTCAAGGAAATATACAAAAGGCTGTTGGAGCATTGGCGGTTTTGGGGTATACAAGTGATGATGTTTTGCCGTTTATGGCAGGCATAGACCCAGATTTATCTGTTGAGGAAATTATAAAACTGACATTGAAAAAGATTGGTGCGTGACCGTATTAGCTAATGCACTTGCACTAAGACACCTAAAAGTTTTGCTCAAGCTTTTGAGCGAAGCCCTTAAAACCCACGAGGGACTCCGTCCCTCGACCCTGCAAGCCTTTAAAAAGGCTTGACCTAAATTTTAAGAGTCTTTAGGAAATCTGTTAGCTAATCGGTAGTTCATTGAGAATTTTTTTGACCGCGTCAACAAACTTACATTACGAATGTCGAGGTTTTGCTTGCAAAACCGATTCCGCGTCTTGACTGCGGCGGCTCGCCGCCTTGAGCGAAACTTTTGAGTGTCTTGGGGAAGTTTGATTAGCTAATTTATAACTACTTATTCCGAATAAATAATTCAGAGGAAAACACAAATGGAAGATTTTGATTTTGAAAATAGAATATTAGACCCCTCAGAGATAGCCTTGGATAACGAGGGCGAGAATCCTCTCCGCCCAAGAACTATGAACGACTATATCGGTCAGGAAAAAGTCAAGGAAAATCTTTCGATTTTTATAGAGGCTGCAAAACGCAGACGAGAAACTCTCGACCATGTTCTCTTATACGGTCCTCCGGGACTTGGTAAGACAACTCTTGCAGGAATTATAGCAAATGAAATGAATGTAAATCTTAGAATTACAAGCGGTCCTGCAATTGAGAAACCTGGCGATTTGGCGGCATTGCTCACAAATCTTAATGAGGGCGATGTACTTTTCATAGATGAAATTCACCGCATTTCTCGTGCGGTAGAGGAAGTTCTTTATCCCTCAATGGAGGATTTTGCGATTGATATTATAACAGGCAAGGGACAGATGGCAGCATCATATCACCTTCCATTGCCAAAATTTACGCTTGTTGGTGCGACAACTCGTGCCGGACAGCTTACAGCACCACTTCGTGACCGTTTTGGTGTTGTGCTTAGACTTGAACTTTATACCCCAGAAGAACTCGCACGAATCATAACAAGAAGTGCGTCAATTCTTGGAATAGAAATTGACCCAGACGGAGCATTAGAGATAGCCTCACGCTCAAGAGGTACACCAAGAATAGCTAACAGGCTTTTAAAGCGTGTGCGTGATTTTGCGGAAGTTATTTCAAATGGTGTGATAACCTGCGAAACAGCACAGATTGCCCTTGATAAGCTCGAGATTGATGAGCTTGGACTCGATGCAAATGACCGCAGAATGTTAGAGGCACTTATCAAGTTTTATCGTGGAGGCCCTGTCGGGCTTGAAACCCTTGCTGCTGCAATCGGTGAGGAAGCAGTAACAATAGAAGATGTTTACGAACCATATCTTATGCAAATAGGATTTTTGAACAGAACTCCGAGAGGTCGCTGTATAACTCGTGCGGCTTGTCAGCATTTAGGCTATGATATTCCTAATGCACAGGACGCACAAATATCATTTGATTAAATATATTCTGCAATAGGAGGATAGCTTATGGCAACTAATCAATTCAGAGTGAATCTTTTCCCAAGAGATGCAGCTGATTGTATTTATAATTATGTTGTACATGGAAGTATAACAGGAACTTTGATTGATAATTACACTGTCTATGAAAGTAACGGTGTAGCTTGTATGGTTATGGTCTTTGAAAAGCATTATTATAGAGCTGGCAATAGACTTACTCTTACAGTTGTTATTGATAATCTTAATGGTGTAACGAATGTAAGATCTATTGGTGGCGGTGGCGGAGAGGGACTTTTCTCTTTCGATTGGGGCGCATCTGAAAGCTTTTCAAATTGTGTAAGAAAGGCACTTGAGGCTTATATTGTAAGATAATAACTCTTTGCCCGAAAACGGTGGCAAGGAACATAAATATATTTATATTAAGAGGAGATTTATATATAATGGGCAGATTATTTGGTACAGACGGTGCAAGAGGTGTGGCAAACTCAGAGCTTACCTGTGAGCTTGCAATGAATATCGGTAAGGCGGCTGCAATGGTTCTGACAGACAGTAAGAATAAGCACCCGAAAATCCTCATAGGAAAGGATACAAGAATTTCTTCTGATATGCTCGAAAATGCCCTTGTTGCAGGACTTTGCTCAGTTGGAGCAGATGTTATATTGCTTGGTGTTGTTCCTACGCCAGCAGTTGCATATCTTGTAAGAAAGTATAATGCTGATGCAGGAATTATGATTTCAGCATCACACAATCCTTTTGAATTTAACGGAATTAAGATTTTTAGCGGAAGTGGATATAAACTTCCTGACGCTTTAGAAAACGAAATAGAGGCTATCGTACTTGATGGAAGTGAGCCTTATCCTTGCCCAACACACGATGGAATAGGCTCTGTCACCTGCTCAGAAAATGGTGCTGAGGATTATATTGAGCATATAAAGTCCACGATTTCCGATTCTATTTCTGGTATGAAAATTGCTTTCGATTGCTCAAATGGTTCAGCATCAAGAACAGCGAAAAAGCTTTTCACAGATTTAGGCATAGATTGTGTTATGCTCAATGATACTCCAGACGGAAAGAACATAAATAATAAGTGCGGTTCAACTCATATGGAAAAGCTTGCAGAGTATGTAAAAACTCATAATGACATTGATGCAGGTATCGCATTTGATGGTGATGCCGATAGATGCCTTGCAGTTGACGAAAACGGTGAAATTCTTGACGGCGATTTCATTATGACAATCTGTGCAATGGATATGCGTTCAAGAGGCACTCTTGCTAAGGAAACTATGGTCGGAACAGTTATGGCAAATATGGGTGTAAATCGTTTCTGTGCAGATAATAATATCGGCTTTGTTGCAACAAGTGTCGGCGATAGATATGTTCTTGAGGAAATGCTCGCAAAGGGCTATAATTTCGGCGGCGAACAATCCGGTCATGTCATATTCCTCGATTATGGTACAACTGGCGATGGTCAGCTTACTGCGGCACAGCTTCTGAGCATTGTAAGCCGCAGAAATGCAAAGCTTTCAAATGTTCGTCATGTTATGAAGAAGTATCCACAGGTACTTATAAATATTAAGGTTTCACCTGAGGGCAGGGCAAAATTTGCCACAGATTCAGATATTGCAGAGAAGATAGACAGCGTTAAGAATATTCTGGGTAAGAGCGGAAGAATACTTGTAAGAGTTTCTGGTACAGAACCGCTCGTAAGAGTTATGCTCGAGGGCGAATCTGAGAAGCAAATTCAAAAGCTTGCTCAAGAAACAGCCGACCTTATCAAAGAACGCCTTAGCTAAGGCATTTTCCCCAAGACACTCAAAGTTTAGGTCAAGGCGGAGTGCCTCCGCAGTCAAGACGCGGAATCGCTCGGCTTTGCCTCGCTTGTAGTGAATTAGGAAAGATAGTTAATGCGGTCGAAGAAATTCCCAATGAACTACCGATTAGCTAACAGATTTCCTAAAGACACTTAAAGTTTATGTCAAGGCGGAGTGCCGCCACACCCAAGACGCAGAATCGGTTTTGCAAGCAAAACCTCGACATTCGCAATAGAAGTTTGTTGACGCGGTCGAAGAAATTACCAATTAACTACCGAGAGGGCGGACTCCGTCCCTCGACCCTGCGAGCAGCTTTCACCAGCAAAGCTGGTGTAGAAA
>OGPS01000099.1_pt1 | contig 87284 bp, 70 predicted proteins | sample 1552931 | NCBI WGS metagenome assembly OGPS01 (sample SAMEA2580252, study PRJEB22360) | human gut metagenome | biome: human gut; feature: human-associated habitat; material: faeces | place: Denmark | collected 2008/2010 | reverse complement strand
GAGGACGTTTAGACGCAAGAAGGACGCTGAAGAGCTTAGTTGCGGATTTGAGGATAAGTAGAATTGAAATAAATTTCAGGACTACTTTAATTTATATGATTTCGAATAAGTACAAGGACGATTCATTCTGGTACATCAATCCAAAGGTATTAAAGCAGGACTTTATTGATAGTGACCTTTTTCAGAAGTCCATTAAAGATGTGAATAGCGAGCCTGTGATAAAACAGGATTTAAAAACGCATAAAAGAAAATATGCTCCTGCATGGAAAGCTATTGAATATATGAGTTTTGGTGTTGTCATTTCCATATATGATAATCTACTGGATGGTGGTTTGAAACATGGTATTTCAGTTGCTTATGGAATGCAGTCTCCATCTCAGTTTTCAAATTATATCAATACAGTGCGTAGACTCAGGAATTATTGTGCTCATGGAAAAGTTCTTTTTGACATGACACTTCCCGAAGCAATCAGCAATGGACCTCTGGGGTATTTAGGTAATCAAAAGAACATATTGGTTGGTGCCTATAAGGTATTTTGTTACTTCTTGGGCAGAATATCACAAAATAGAGTTACAGAGATGAAATCGGAGTTGTTAAAGGCATTTAATCGTGTTACATATCCAACTGTGAAGGATATCATATATAACAACTCTGGATTCAGGCCAAATGATTTATAAGTTAATTTTTGGTGGCAAAAGAAATTCTTTTTATCTTTGTCCCAGATAAAGTGCACTTGTCAGCTATAGGCTTTCATACTGCACTATAAAAGGAACTGATAAGGGACTGCCCTATAGGGTAGTCCTTTTTTTATGGTTACAAGACAATTTTATCTCTTTCAGTTTATAAGTAGAGTTAGCCAATTTCCCAGTGAACGGTAATCTCTGAAAAGGATATAAACTCAGTTATTGACCATAAGTATAAGCCCTGTACCTCTTTTGGTGACAATCTCTATATGAGGGTCTTCCGCAAACAGCTTTCTTAATTTGGTGATGAACACATCGAGGCTGCGTGAGGCAAAATAATCCTTGTCAGTATTCCAGAAACGGCCCAGAATGGTCTCTCTTGTTACCACATCACCTTTATTTTGCGCGAGCAACTGTAAAATCTGAGCTTCTCTTACGGTAAGATCCGTTTTATTGCCCGACTCGTGATTATAGAGTGTGGCATGTTCGGCATCCAGCGTATAATGGCCGAACTTGCACAATCCTTCTTCGTTGCGGGTCTTACTTCCTTCCTTCATTTTCAGGATGGCGTGCAGATGTGCATCCAGTTCATCGGGGATGAACGGTTTCTTCACGTAATTATTGACGCCGATATCATATCCTTTCCTGACATCCTTGGGAGAGGTAAGTGCGGAAGCGAAGAGGATGGGGGTATCCTCGTCGGTTGCCCGTATGCGCCGCACCATTTCAAAGCCATCCATTACCGGCATATCAATGTCGGAAATGATGATATCGGGGCGATGTGCCTTCCAGGCTTCCAAACCTTCTTCTCCATTACAAGCGGTAATCACCTCATATCCTCCGATGATGTCCTGGAGGCCGGACTGTACGATGTATGACAGATTCTTGTCGTCTTCTACCAATAACAGTTTTATCATTGTTTTTGCAATTATGAAACAAAAGTATGGAAATATGTGGAATATACGGTATCTCAGAAACAGATTTTGTATATATTGTCAGCCTTTGTAAATATAATATTGGGATTACCAACCTTAATCGAAACACCGAAGTATTAACATAAAGATAACGTATGGATAACCTAAAGGCTAAAGACTCCACTTTATCTTTGCAATAGTCAAATTAAAGAGTATGTAACAATGAGAATATTTTCAAGGAAAACGAATCGGCACAAGGCTTTGATTTCATACGGAAGAGGGCCCGAAGGGGAAGAAGTGATGATAAATATAACGGAACCTAAACGGATAAATGTAAAAACCATTGTGGCCTTCGTTATTATCCTGTCAGTGATAATGTGGATGTTTTCGACCATTTATGGAGTTGACAGCCTGAATGTCACTTCAGCAAACTATTTCAGTAAAGGTCGGTATGTAATATTCTCCAGTGTGCTATGTGGTATTTTATTGAACTGGTTAATTCAGGCCATCATTTATATTATAATCAATCCTCGGTCATATAGTAAATTTGCTGTAATACATAATAAGCGAAACCATACCATACGTTTCTTTTATAAAGGAGATATGAGAGTAATTCATTTCCGTATAGCTAATATTCTTGCGCATTGGATATGTGGATACATCCCTTTGTTGTTGGGCTTTATAATAGAGGATATTTCAGTTTGTTATTTCGGCCTTTTATCAATCATGTTCTTCTTTGATGAAACCAGTCTTGTATGGAGATTGCGTCTTTACAGCGGAAAGGCTTTGTGCAGTTATAAATCAGATGAAGAATAACTAAGGAGATTATGACAGAGAGTTTATTACTCTATATGAATCTACGCTCAAAACAGATTGTGCGTGTACTTGCAGGCATCGGACCGTTCCGGTGTCTGTTTCTTATCGGTATCGCTGCCATCCTGTTTTATGCTTTTGCGAAAGTAACGAGTGTATGGGTATTGCCGGTATGTTATCTGCTCATACTCTGGCTGTATCATAACAGCAGAAAAGACAAGGAGTTTCTGTCTTTACAGGTGTATGGAATCAAAAGATTGTTTACGGCAGAATATTTAATGCTCGGTTTACCGTTTATTACTTCGGGGATAATTGCTGCAAATTACATTTCTTTACCGGTTATCATACTGATTGCGGTAGTTATGCCGTGGATTCACCCTGTCAGGTTTCATTCTATAGTTCTGCCTATCCCCTTATTATACAGTGGGGATTTGCTGTATAGAAGGATGTTCCGGAAACAAGTACCACTGTATGCGGTATTGCTCTTTCTGTCTTTCATGGGAGTACTGCATGACAATATCAATCTCTGTAAAGTATGCCTGATACTGTGGGGAGCAATTCAGGGAACGGCATATATGGTGACGCCACCGAAGCATGAACTCTCTGTCTATAACAGTTTTGGAATGTATCAGCTGATACTGGTCAAATCAGGGCTGAGGAATATCTTTATAACCATGTTCCCGCTCATTGTACTTATGCTTGTGCTGAGACATGATACAGAAGCTATACTTTTCTGTCTTGTATTGTTTTCTTCGACATTGTTATACCAGTTGAATATGGGCATGGCAAGATTCTCCTTTGAGACACAAACAGTAATGGGAATATACTGGCTACTTTTCCCGTTGCCGCTGTTTTTAGTTTCGATTATAACCCCAGTCGTACTGATACTTTATTTGACTTTTAATATAGGCCTTACACTTTCTGTAAAGAAAAAATATAAACATATATGGAACTGATATATATAAAAGAATTGAGCAAGGTATACGGTAAGACAAGAGTGCTTGACAATCTTTCCGTTTCTTACGAATCCGGGAAAATCTACGGACTGGTGGGAGAAAACGGAGCTGGAAAGACAACACTTTTCAATTGCATCATGGGAGTAACCGATTACGATGGTGAGATAAGGAAGTCCACCAAGATGGCCGTTGGCTATATGCCGGCAGAAAGCTTCTTCTACTCCCTTATCACAGGAAAGGAGTATCTTGAGTTCTGTATTAAAGCCAAAGGGAAGAAGATGGATGCTGAAGCTATAGATTCCTTGAATAAAGTCTTTCAACTGCCATTGGAAAGATTCGCTTCGGACTATTCCACCGGGATGAAGAAGAAGCTTGCACTTATGTCCCTACTCCTTCAGGATAATGACCTGTATATCCTTGACGAACCTTTCAACGGGGTAGATCTTTACGGATGTATCCAACTTAAAAGAATCATACGTGAGCTGAAAGGCAAAGGGAAGACTGTCATAATATCATCGCATCTTATCAATACCTTACACGAACTTTGTGATGAGATTGATTTCTTGGATGGTCATACCATTCGGAAAAGATATATCCAGGCATCAATTGATGAGATAGAGCAGGATATTCTTAACAGGAAACATTAACCTAAAGATAACGTAGTGATAACATAAACTCTTGTTCTTTGCTCATACCTTTGCAGCATAAGAAATAAAAAATGAAGTCTTACTTAATATTATGATAGCAGAATTAATAGTTTCAGCAGTAGCATCGGTGTCTTTATCAACTCCTAAAGTAGTTTATAATGTATCTTCCGATGATAAGAAAGTGACAAATATAGAGGCATATTCTGTAAGTGATGGCAAATATCTTAAACGTATGTATAAGATAAACTTTATCTATAACACAGATGGTGAAGTTACCGATAAGAATACTTATCAGTGGGATGAAAGAAATTCCGGTTATATATTGAAGGATACTAAGAAGTTTACCAAATAAAATCCTTCAATTTATCTCTCTAAAAGTTTAACTCTATAATCCCTGATGTTCTGTATGGTTTATTCTGGGTATCAGGGATATATAAGATTTTGGCATGTTCTATGAATATACCTAAAAATATAAATCATACAATGGATAAGACTAAATCATGGAAAATAATTGCATCAATTTTTTTATTGATGGTTATTGGAATCCTATTAAAAAATATCAATATATCCAATATAAGTTATATTGTTTTCGTTCCTGTTATTTTATTATCAGGAATGATTTTTGAAAAACAAAATATTTATAGGGGATGGTTGATCTCTACAATTTTTGCTGCTTTATATTCCTTTATATGGTATATCTTTAACCCAGAAAAAGCATTAGCTGCTATCACTTGGATTTCAGCAGGTTCATTTATTTCATTGATAGTGATTTTTTTACTTAAACATATTAGAAAGGTTCGATAGAGTATTCGTTATTAAAATTAGAGTAAGTTTGATGAATTCTGAATAAGGTAAGCCGTATGTCAATTGTTCTCATTGCATTGACACACGGCTTACTTGGAAAGCAGCAATTGCACTTAAATCTTTTTGTGTTTTACCGATTGTGTATGTTGTTTGGATTTTCATGCGGCAGGTAGATAGTAAATTCCGTAAATTCTCCTTCTGTGCTGTTTACGAATATTCTTCCATCATGTGCCTTTATCACCTGGTCAACAAAGTTCAGACCGAGTCCGAAGCCTGAAGCTCCGTTCCTGCGGCTACGCTTTGCCGCCGCTGCACGTTCGTATTTCTGGAAAATGACTCTCTGGTCGGCTTCTGATATACCCAGACCATTGTCACGTACTTTCAGGATTGTGTAGCGTTCGCTCTCTTCAGCCGTGATGTTTATTTCCACACTCTCCTTTGAGTATTTGATGGCATTGTCAATCAGATTGCTTAATACTTCATCCAGATAATCGTTGTCGGCATAAGCTGTTTTGGCTTGCAAGCTGATGATAAAGTTTACGGGTTTCTGTGCTTTTGCCTTGAATTTTTCTGTCAGCTTCTCTATTATAGGAGTAAGCTCAACTTCTGTTTTGTTCATCTCAAGTTTATGGTTCTCCAGTTTGGAAATTGTAAGTATCTTGTTGGTGAGAGCAAACAGATGTTCTGTTTCGCTTTCCGCTATGTTCATGTATTTGTTCTTTATCTCCGGTTTGCCTTCCAGTCTTCCGCTTTTCAACATATCCTGCACCATCATAATTGTACTTAGAGGTGTTTTCATGTCATGTACCATGGCGTATGAGAAGTCCTCACGGATTTGGGATATCTTGTTTAATTTGAAGATAAATTTAATTTGATATACAGTGCAAACTATTGTTAGAATAGTCATTATGATTGTTGTTATTAATATAATCCACATTTTATTAAATATATTCCAATAAGGATTTGTCAAAACTAACTGCATACCAATGGATTTATCTAATTTTATGGGAATAATTTCTGTTTTGATGCTACCTAATTGAGGAATTGTCATTCTCTTACTCGTTTGTAAAATCCTACAAGAATCAACAATACAGACAATAAATTCAGACTTAATATTTTTTTTATTTAGTTGTAAATTAGTAAGTGAATCTATTTCGGATAAAGAATATTTATAGCCTAATTTGCTGATTCCGTCATATATATAAGTAGTTATTGAAATAGAATCATTTGGCGCTCCTCCCCCTATGACGGTTCCTTCAGGAACACTCTTGGATATTATATTAGCTTCTTTATATAATGCTTGGTCAAATAAATCTGTACATTCTTTTTTTATTTCTTCTTTTACAAAAAAATATGTATTGCAAAGCCATAAGCTTTGCAGTGAGAAGATGGAGATTAACCCTAAAATTGTTATTATGTGAATGTATTTTTGTTTAGACATTTTTATTGCAAAGTTAATAAGATTAAGCATATATATCACTAAAGCTTTTGTAGAAAGCTTCTTAACCTAAAGATAACGTAGTGATAACATAAACTCTTGTTCTTTGCTCATACCTTTGCAGCATAAGAAATAAAAAATGAAGTCTTACTTAATATTATGATAGCAGAATTAATAGTTTCAGCAGTAGCATCGGTGTCTTTATCAACTCCTAAAGTAGTTTATAATGTATCTTCCGATGATAAGAAAGTGACAAATATAGAGGCATATTCTGTAAGTGATGGCAAATATCTTAAACGTATGTATAAGATAAACTTTATCTATAACACAGATGGTGAAGTTACCGATAAGAATACTTATCAGTGGGATGAAAGAAATTCCGGTTATATATTGAAGGATACTAAGAAGTTTACCAAATAAAATCCTTCAATTTATCTCTCTAAAAGTTTAACTCTATAATCCCTGATGTTCTGTATGGTTTATTCTGGGTATCAGGGATATATAAGATTTTGGCATGTTCTATGAATATACCTAAAAATATAAATCATACAATGGATAAGACTAAATCATGGAAAATAATTGCATCAATTTTTTTATTGATGGTTATTGGAATCCTATTAAAAAATATCAATATATCCAATATAAGTTATATTGTTTTCGTTCCTGTTATTTTATTATCAGGAATGATTTTTGAAAAACAAAATATTTATAGGGGATGGTTGATCTCTACAATTTTTGCTGCTTTATATTCCTTTATATGGTATATCTTTAACCCAGAAAAAGCATTAGCTGCTATCACTTGGATTTCAGCAGGTTCATTTATTTCATTGATAGTGATTTTTTTACTTAAACATATTAGAAAGGTTCGATAGAGTATTCGTTATTAAAATTAGAGTAAGTTTGATGAATTCTGAATAAGGTAAGCCGTATGTCAATTGTTCTCATTGCATTGACACACGGCTTACTTGGAAAGCAGCAATTGCACTTAAATCTTTTTGTGTTTTACCGATTGTGTATGTTGTTTGGATTTTCATGCGGCAGGTAGATAGTAAATTCCGTAAATTCTCCTTCTGTGCTGTTTACGAATATTCTTCCATCATGTGCCTTTATCACCTGGTCAACAAAGTTCAGACCGAGTCCGAAGCCTGAAGCTCCGTTCCTGCGGCTACGCTTTGCCGCCGCTGCACGTTCGTATTTCTGGAAAATGACTCTCTGGTCGGCTTCTGATATACCCAGACCATTGTCACGTACTTTCAGGATTGTGTAGCGTTCGCTCTCTTCAGCCGTGATGTTTATTTCCACACTCTCCTTTGAGTATTTGATGGCATTGTCAATCAGATTGCTTAATACTTCATCCAGATAATCGTTGTCGGCATAAGCTGTTTTGGCTTGCAAGCTGATGATAAAGTTTACGGGTTTCTGTGCTTTTGCCTTGAATTTTTCTGTCAGCTTCTCTATTATAGGAGTAAGCTCAACTTCTGTTTTGTTCATCTCAAGTTTATGGTTCTCCAGTTTGGAAATTGTAAGTATCTTGTTGGTGAGAGCAAACAGATGTTCTGTTTCGCTTTCCGCTATGTTCATGTATTTGTTCTTTATCTCCGGTTTGCCTTCCAGTCTTCCGCTTTTCAGCATATCCTGTACCATCATAATTGTGCTGAGGGGTGTTTTCATGTCATGAATCATGGCGTATGAGAAATCTTCACGGATTTGGGAGATTGTATTCATTTTTGATATTATTCTTACTTGGTAGATTATGCAGAATATTACAAAAATAAGAAGTATTGTTGTAGATATAAGAAGTAGTCCCATCTTTCCGAAAAACAGACCATTGGGGTTTGTAAATTGTGCCTGTATAACTATGGAATAGTCTTTTCTAAGAGGCACTTTATCTGTTTGTAGAGAAAATAATGTGGAAGGTTTATTCCCAATATACTGTACGATGGTATCTTTTTTCGAAATAGATATCATACATTCGCTTGGATAGTTATTCTTTAATAATAACTGTTTGTATATATAATTAATAGAGTCAAGAATTATTGGACTTTTAAGTTCTTCTAAAGATTCCTGCATATAAACAAACTCTGGAAGATTTTTCCCTTTATCTTCTTCTGTTCGACTTTTAACCTTAGTTCCTATTGGTAAATGTTGTAATCTGGAGAACGTTTCCTCCATAACAGCTTGCTCCAGCATATTTGTAGATTGAATCATCAGTTCATCCCTAACAAAATTATATGAATTGGCTAACCATACAAACTGAACCAATAATATTATTGACAATCCTAATATTGTAATTGATCTGATATAATATTTTCTCATTTAGCAGTTTTATTGCAAAGTTAATAAGATTAAGCATATATGTCACTAAAGCTTTTGTAGAAAGCTTCTTAACCTAAAGATAACGTACTGATAACATAAACTCTTGTTCTTTGCGCATACTTTTGCAGTATAATAATAACTGGAAAAACTAAAGAGTATGAACAAAAAATATAGATACTATTTGATCAGTGGACCGATTTTAGCTATAGGCCTTATGCTTCGTACATCAATCGGAGCAAATGTTGGAAACATTAAAATAGGAATAGCCTTTGGAATACTCGTCGGAGTTCTTACTAGTACATTAGCAATTTTCCTGGTTGTTTATACAAAAGAAGAAATAATCAAATTTGACAATTTAATATAAATAGAATTATGAAAAAAATTATACCTGATAAAAAACTTGTAAGATATTGCGAAGTTATTTCTGTGATAACAATAATAGCCGCCGCTATGTACGGATTTCCTAATATACTGGATCTTTGTTATGAATTGGGAAAGGATGATAGTGATACATTTATATGGCATGCCATCGTAGTGGGTATAGAAAGCTATGCCATAATGTTTATTGGTGTTCTTTCATACGTTATGGTATATAATGTACGAAAAGGAAACATATTCAGCAGGGTAAATAAACGTATCATGAATGCTATAGGAATTTCAACTTCAATATCTGGAGTACTGATAAGTGTTATATCTCATTTAAGTCCTCTTGAAATACCAACTGAAGTATGTGTACTGTTTATAATATTAGGTATGATGTTTGTGCTTATAGCCTATATTTTCGAGATAGGGATACGTATGAAAGAAGAATAAGAATTGACCATTTAATAGATTAAAAACTGACATATATGCTATAATAGTAAACTTGGACGTAATGATGGCGAAACGTAAGATTTCGCTTGGTGAACTGGCAGAACGCATAGACCTTACTCCGGCAAACCTTTCCATACTTAAAACTGAAAAGTCCAAAACTATACGCTTCTCTACTTTGGAGGCTATCTGTAAGGAACTTGACTGCCAGCCTGGAGATATATTGGAGTATAGAGACAAATGAATCTCTTAACCTAAAGATAACGTAGTGATAACATAAACTCCTATTCTTTGCGCATACATTTGCAGCATAAGAATAACGAAATAACATAAAACATTTCAATAATGAAAAGAATGATGAAACTGGCTTTTGTAGCCATCGCAGGTTTTGCCTGCATGCCGGTTGCTGTAAGGGCACAGCAGATGCCTCCGGTACCGGTGGACAAGGAAGTGAGAATAGGTAAACTGGATAACGGACTTACATACTATATCCGTCATAATGAATATCCGAAGAACCAGGTGGATTTCTATATTGCCCAGAAAGTGGGTAGTATCCTTGAAGAGGACAACCAGCGCGGATTGGCACATTTCCTTGAACACATGTGTTTCAACGGAACAAGGAACTTCCCGGGAAACTCAATGATAAAATGGCTGGAGTCTGTAGGTGTTAAGTTCGGTTATAACCTGAATGCCTATACCAGCATTGATGAAACTGTATATCGTATCTCCAGCGTACCTACAGAACGTATCGGGGTACAGGATTCATGTCTGATGATTCTGTCCGACTGGGCTGACGGCCTTTTGCTCGAAGGCAAGGAGATAGACGAGGAACGTTCCGTTATACATGAGGAATGGAGAAGCCAGCTGCCTCCAAATATGAGAATAATGGAGAAACTGCTTCCGGAGATATATCCAGACAGCAGATACGGACACCGACTTCCTATAGGAACAATGGAAGTGGTGGACAATTTCCCGCATCAGGCCTTGCGCGACTATTATGAGAAGTGGTACCGTCCTGACATGCAGGGTATAGTTGTAGTGGGGGACATTGATGTGGACCGCATAGAAGGCAAGATTAAGGAACTGTTCTCAAAGATTGAGAAGCCTGTGAATCCGGCAGAGAGGGTTTACTACCCTGTGGCCGACAATGAAAAGCCTATTGTCGCTTTCGGCTCGGATAAGGAGCAGGATAAATATATGGCTCAGATTATGTTCAAGTATGATGCTCTGCCTGATTCGTTGAAGGGTACGATGGCTGATATTACAACCTCTTATCTGCTTGATATGGCCCAGATGATGCTTCAGATAAGACTGAACGAACTTGGACAGAAGGCAGATGCTCCATTTGCGGCGGCTTCTGCGTTTTACGGTGAGTTTATTATGGCAAAGACGAAACAGGCTTTCCAATTTGCTATGCTTCCAAAAGGTAACAGTTTCGACGAAGGACTGAAGGCTGTCTATCGTGAGGCTCTCCGTGCCAAGAGGGGAGGATTTACCGCCACTGAATATGCACGTTGCCGTACAGAATATCTTTCTCAGCTTGAAAAGGCATATAACAACCGTAATCAGCAGGAAAACAAGACTCTTGCAGAATCGTACGTGCGTAATTTCATTGACAAGAAGCCTATTCCGGGTATAGAAACGGAATATCAGATGATGAGTATGATTGTGAATCAGATACCTGTGGAAGCTGTAAATCAGGTATTCTCGCAGATAGTTTCGGACAAGAACCTCGTTGTTCTCGGTATGATGCCGGAACGTGAAGGTGAAACCTGTCCTAAGGATGAAGATATACTAGCATTGCTTTCTCAGGTGGAAGCCGAAAACATTGCTCCTTACGTGGACAATGTGAAGGATGAACCATTAGTAAGCGAATTGCCGGCAGCCGGAAAGGTCGTGAAAGAAAACATGCTTTCTGATGCCGGAGCCAAGGAATGGATTCTTTCAAATGGTGCCAAGGTTATATTGAAGAAGACTGATTTCAAGGCTGACGAAATCAATATGATGGCTGTGGCAAAAGGCGGTACTTCGGTTTATGGAAACGACAAGACTGCGGACTTGATGTTTATGCCTGCTGTATTGGAACAGCATGGATTGGGAAATTTTACTAATTCCGATCTTTCAAAACTACTTGCCGGAAAACAGCTTTCTCTGAAAATTACGTTGGATGACTATGTACGCAGTCTGTCAGGAAACACTACGCCAAAGGACCTGAAGACTTACATGGAAATGATATATATGAACTTCACAGGACTGACAGTAACACCGGATGAATTTGTCGCCATGCAGAATCTTTATAAAGGAATCATTCAGAATCAGGAACAGAATCCGAGCTTCGTATTCCAGAAGAAGGTGCAGGAGTTCCTTTACGCTTCGCCCAACAAGCAGGTGTTCGGTGTAAGTGATATAGAGAAGGCAAACCGTGAGAATATCCTTTCCATCATCCGTGAGCAACTTGCCAATGCAGCCGAATTTACCTTCGTATTCAGTGGAAACTTTGATGAATCGGAATTAAAGGCACTGGTTGAGCAGTACATCGCCACCTTGTCGTCGGTGAAGGGAAAGAAACAGGAATTGAAGCACAACCCTGCGGTTGAAATCAAGTCGGGCAACGAGGAAAAGGAATTTTCCCTGAAGATGGAAGTGCCTCAGGGTAGTGCGGCGGTTATCATTAGCGGAAAGATGCCTTACTCGTTCAAAAACAGGCTGATGGCTTCCATGTCGGCACAGATTATCTCTGCCCGTCTTTTGAGTGAAGTCCGTGAGAAAGAGGGAGCTGTTTACAGTATATATACGCAGGGCTCTCAGGACCGGTTGTCTGAAGTGTCAGTTGTCTATCAGACCATATTCCAAGTGAAGCCTGAAAAGAAAGACCGTGCGCTTGAAATCATCCGCAGCGAGTTTGAGAAACTGGCAAAGGAAACGCCCGTGGAAGAACTTGACAAGGTGAAGGAGTTTATGGTGAAGCAAATTACTGGAGACGAACAAACCAACAGCTACTGGTGCTCCATGATGGCCGGCAACGAGCTTCTGCCTTCTGAAGTCTGTGTGAAGGCGGAACAGGTCATCCAGTCCATCACCCCGAAAGAAATCTCCGGCTATGTGAATGAAGTAATGAAGCAGAATAACTATAGGGTTCTGGTAATGATGCCTGAAGAGTAAGTAGGATATTTTTTCAAAGGAAGCACATATTCTATTTTTATTCTGCCTAAAACAAAACCGTCTGCATGCCTTGAAGAAAATCTTCACGATGCATGCAGACGGTTGTGATGTGTAGGCTAGGGAGAATCAGTCTCTATAATCTCCGTTTGCCTTAATCAGCTCAATCAGTTTTTCTACAGCCTGTTCTTCCGGAATGTTCTTTTCAATGCATTCCTTCTTTTTGTACAGACTGATTTTACCTCTTCCGGCACCTACATAGCCATAGTCGGCATCAGCCATTTCACCCGGACCGTTGACGATACAGCCCATGATACCGATTTTCAGTCCCTTGAGGTGAGCCGTAGCAGCCTTGATGCGGGCGATGGTTGATTCTAAGTCGTACAATGTACGTCCACAACCCGGACAAGAGATGTATTCGGTTTTGGAAGTACGGATACGTCCTGCCTGCAGGATACCGAAGGCGGTTTCGTCCACTTTCAGGTTACTGATTTGGTTGCCGTGGTTATAGAGCAGGATACCGTCGCACAGACCGTCGATAATCAGGGCACCCATGTCGGCAGCCGACTTGATTTGCAAATCCTCTGTTTCGGTTTCCTGATAAAGCTGGAAGAATACCAACGGGTTTTTCAGTCCCTGATTCATCAGCTGGTGTGCCAATGCACGGAACTCGCCTAAGCGGTTGTAGTGGTTGCTTTGAGCCACGATAACCACTTCCGGATGCAGACGCAGGCAAGCCATTACCTCTTCATTCAGTCCTAAATAAGAAGTAAAGAGGAACTTCATTTTTGCCGGATGGTGATGCAGCTCAATCAACTGCTGGTAGTTGAAAGCCGGATAGGTGTGCTCGCTGCCGTCCCATGCGCAGGCATCCACGATGTAACCGATGTCTGCTCTGCGGTTTTCGGGCAAGCGTTGGCCGCAGTACAGGTAGTCGGGCTTGAACTGTTCGCTTACTTCCAGGTCGTTGTTCAGACGGGCTGAGATGACTACCGGAAGCTGGTCGCCTCCGATGTTACCTACGGCCATGGTTTGTCTTCGGCTGGGGTGCGTGTAGTTGAATTCCGGAGCTTCGGTAGCTGGAATATAGGGGTGTCCTTCGCGTTTCAATACATAATCTACCAGTTTGCGGGCTACGGGAATTTCTGCTTCGGGTGCTTCACTCAGTGATACGCGGATGGTATCACCCAGTCCGTCGCACAGCAGGGCGCCGATACCCAAGGCTGATTTGATACGGCCGTCTTCTCCGTCACCGGCTTCTGTCACTCCTAAGTGGAGCGGGAAGGCCATGTTTTCTTTTTCCATCTGTTCTACCAGCAGGCGGACGGTGCGTACCATGATGACCGTATTGGAAGCCTTGATAGAGATGACCACGTTCATGAAATTCTGTTCCACACAGATGCGTAGGAACTCCATGCACGATTCTACCATGCCTTCTGGAGTATCTCCGTAGCGCGACATGATGCGGTCGGACAGCGAACCGTGGTTCACTCCGATGCGGATGGCCGTGTGGTTTTCCTTACAGATGTTCAGGAAGGGGATGAAACGGTCGCGTATCTTCTGAATTTCTTTTGCATACTCTTCATCCGTATACTCCAGTTGCTTGAAGGTACGGGCAGCATCTACGTAGTTACCCGGGTTGATACGTACCTTCTCAGCGTACAAGGCCGCTACCTCGGCTACTTTTGGGTTGAAATGTACATCGGCTACTAAAGGAGTCTGGTATCCCTGGGCACGCAGAGAAGCATTGATATGCTGCAGGTTCTCTGCTTCACGTACTCCTTGTGTGGTGAGACGTACGTATTCTCCTCCCGCCTCAATGATACGCTTGGCCTGTTCCACACAAGCTTCAGTGTCCATGGTGACGGTATTCGTCATACTCTGTATACGGATAGGATAAGCGCCACCCATAGGAGTGGCGCCTACATATACCTCGTTCGCCTGTCGGCGAGAATAGTTGAAGTAATTCATTCAGTTAGTTTGTCTTATAAGCGTATTTGACTTCTTTCAGCTCTTCGTTGGCTTTTACGATTTTGTTTTTCAAACCTTCCTTGTAAGCTGCAAACTTTTGAGCCAGTTCTGCATCGCTCAGGGCCAGCATCTGTACGGCCAGGATAGCGGCATTCATGGCACCGTTGATGGCTACTGTAGCCACAGGTATTCCGGGAGGCATCTGGATGATAGAGTAGAGTGCGTCTACACCGTCGAGTACAGAACCTTTTACAGGTACTCCGATAACTGGAAGGGTGGTGTTGGCTGCAATTACTCCCGGCAGTGCAGCAGCCATTCCGGCAGCCGCGATGATTACCTTGATGCCACGTCCGGCAGCTTCTTTCGCAAACTTCTCTACTTCAGCAGGAGTGCGGTGAGCCGACAGGGCATTCATTTCAAACGGGACTTGCATTTCATCGAGCAGCTTTGCGGCCTTTTCCATTACCGGAAGGTCAGAAGTACTGCCCATAATGATACTTACAATTGGTTTCATTCGTTGTTTTTATTTTAGTTATTCGTTAATAATCTCTTTGTAGCCTGCAGCGTCCAGCAAATCGTCCAGTTCGCTGGCATCCGTAGGTTTCAGCTTGATAATCCAGCCTTCGCCGTAAGGATCCTGGTTTACCAGTTCCGGATGTTCTTCCAGTTGCGGGTTGACTTCCAGAATCTCGCCTCCGATGGGGAGGAACAGGTCTGAAACTGTTTTCACTACCTCGATGGTACCGAATACTTCGCCTTTATCCAGCGTTTCACCTTCTGTGGTTACGTCGATGAAAACGATGTCGCCCAGTTGTTGCTGTGCATAGTCTGTGATACCTACATAGGCAGTATCGCCTTCCAAACGAATCCATTCGTGTTCGTTGGTGTACTTGATGTTAGTCGGGAATTCCATATTGAATAAATTTAAAGTTTAAGATAATCAGTTTTCAAATAAACAAAATTCCCGTGATACCACAAAATAAACCGACGAAAAACCCGCCTGTCACTTCATTTAAAGTATGTTGCTTGACGATGATACGGGCTGAACCTAACATGCCGGCAAGCAGGATGAAGAAGCAGAGCCATTCCACCGGATTGAACTGGAAGATGAAGCTGTAGGACAGCAATCCGCCCACCATCATGCCGCTACTGGCCATGTGGGTGCTGATTTTCCAACGTGTATTGATGGCTGTGCAGATGACCATGCAAATCAGGGTGGCTACGATGATGCCGCTCATATAGCGTGGCAGGTGTATGCGATACATCGTCAGCAGGCAGGCCATGTAGCTCAGTATGGTCATTCCGTAAGGGATAAAACGCTTTTCGCGGTGTCCCAGTTCGTGGAGTGTCCAGCCGTTGATTTTCTGAAACAGATAGATGCCCAGCATCGGTAGCAGGATGGTGAAGCAATACACCAGCCCTAAAACTGTCAGTTTGTACTGCAGGGGCATGATGTTCAGATAAGTAAAGAAAAAAAGCAGGCAGAACGCCACAAACGGCACCATGAACGGCGTAAAGATGAGCGATACGATGCGGGCAGTCATAAACAGGGCATCGCGGGGTTCCCCAACATGGCGGGGAGTGGGTTCATGATAAGTCAGTTCATCGGGGATACTGGTTTCTTCCATATCAATATGTTATCTTCTTAATCTTGCTACGGGGATATTCAACTGCTGGCGGTACTTGGCCACAGTGCGGCGGGCAATGGGGTATCCTTTTTCCTTCAGCATATCGGCCAGCTCATCGTCAGTGTAAGGCTTTTCCTTGTTCTCACTGGCCACGCATTCTTTCAGGATGCGCTTGATTTCACGGACGGACAGTTCTTCACCGTTTTCGGTCGTGTAGCCATCGCTGAAGAAGAATTTCAACGAGTAAATGCCGTAGTTGGTCTGTACATATTTGCTGTTGCTCACACGGGAAATAGTGGAGATGTCCAGCTTTGTACGTTCAGCCACGTCTTTCAGAATCATCGGACGAAGCAGAGACTCGTCCCCTTCTTCGAAGAACGGGCGTTGCAAGTCAATGATGGCTTGCATGGTGCTGAGCAGTGTTTGCTGGCGTTGTTTCACGGCGTTGATGAATCCTTGTGCCGCATCTACCTTCTGCTTGAGGAACATCAGGGCATCTTTTGATTCTTTGTTCTGGTTCTGCTTGTTGCGGGTGTGTTCGTCCAGTAGCTCGGTAAATTCCCGGCTCAGCCGCAGTTCCGGCACGTTCCGGTTGTTGAGGCTGAGGTTAATCGTGCCGTCGTCTTCCGTCTCTACCAGAAAATCAGGGATAATCTGTTGCAGGTTTTTCCCGATGGCTTCTCCCATGGAACTTCCCGGACGCGGATTCAGCTTGGTCAGTTCGGCGGCAGCCGCATTATATTGTTCTTCTGTAATATTCAGTTTCTGAATAATCTTGTCTTTATTTTTGCGGGTGAAGTCCTCACAGCACTTTCCGATGATGTCCAGCTCAATCTGCTTGAGCGGAGAATCTTCTTTCCGGCGAATCTGGATGAGCAGACACTCTTGCAGACTTCTGGCACCGATGCCGGCAGGGTCAAAGTCCTGAATCACTGAAAGCACATGCTCCAGTTCTTCTGCGGAAGTGTAGACTCCCTGGTAAATAGCCAGTTCATCGAGAATCGTTTCTGTGGATTTACGCAGCAGTCCGTCGTCATCAAGTGAGCCGATAAGGTATTCACCTAATTGCTTCTGTTCGGGAGTGAGGTGTTGCATGTCGAGCTGTTCTTTCAGTGTTTCGTAGAAAGATACGTTGTCCGAAAAAGGAATGTCTTCCGCCCGGTCTTCTTTGGAGCGGTTGTTTTCTTGCAATTTGTAATCTGGAATATCGTCTTCCGTGCGGTAATCGCCCAGTTCGATGTCTTCACCTGAATCGGTATTAGGTTCTCCGTCTTGGTCAGTCGTATTGTACTCATCGTTGAGGGCATCGGAAGTTTCTTTTCCTTCTTCGAGTGCCGGATTATCCAGCAATTCAGCGTGAATCCGTTCTTCCAACTCCAGAGTCGGAAGTTCCAGCAACTTGACAGCCAGTATCTGTTGAGGAGACAGGGTCTGTACTTGTTGTTGCGCCTGTGTCTGTACCTGACGTGAACCTTGTACCATTTTTATTGTTGTCTTGAGTTAACAGCGTGCAAAAATAATAATTAAAATGAACTTCAAAGAAAAAGGCAAAATTTTTAATATTGGAAACTGCTGCCTCCTAAGAACTCTCGTAGCAGGGAAGTAGGGGGCAATTCCTTGTCTTGTACGGAAACAAAATAGTTCAGGAAGCGGAGCAGACGGTGTGCTTCGGAGTATTCCGGACAACGGTTGGGCACCTTGCGCAAAACGGGTTCCACGTAGTCTTTTAATACAGCCAGTTCGAACAGCAGGGCCGAGTTGAACATGGCATCGGCATTTTCCTGATAGGGGAAAATCCATTTTTCTTCTCCGGCGCGGACACTTGGCCAGCGTGCGATGGTTTCCTCGGCCGAGTAGTTGCGGTACTTGTAATCGCGGATGATGCGTCGCAGCAGGCGATTGTCGGTTGTCGGGATGTAGTTGTGGTTGTCCAGCAGGATGGTAGTCAGTGCCGACACATACACTTTGTATTTGTTTTCGTTGGGAATGTGCGGAGTCAGTGCCGGATTCAGTGCATGAATACCTTCAATAATCAGTATCATGTGTTCATCTATCCGGAGTTTCTTACCGCTCATTTCTCTTTTCCCGGTGGTAAAGTTATAGCGTGGCAGTTCTACCTCTCCTCCGTTGAGCAAGGTGGTCAACTGTTCTTCGAAGAAGGGGAGGTCTACGGCATACAAGGATTCGAAGTCGTGTTTGCCGTTCTCGTCCAGCGGGGTATCGTTCCGGTTGACGAAATAGTCATCCAGTGAAATGGGGTAGGGCTTCAGACCGTTAGTCATGAGCTGAATACTCAGTCGCTTGCTGAAAGTGGTTTTTCCGGAAGAGGACGGACCTGATATAAGTACGAGTTTTACCCGTTTCCCGTCTTGGTTGCGGTGGGTGATTTCATCGGCTATCTGGGCAATTTTCTTTTCCTGCAAGGCTTCCGATACGTTAATCAGGTCGGTAGCATGTCCGTGGTTGCAGGCCACATTCAAATCGCCCACTGTGCTGATGCCCAGAATCTGGTTCCAGCGGTGATATTCTTGGAATACTTCCAGCATTTTTTCCTGCTTCACCACCTCTTCCAGTTTGGTTGGGTTTTCACGGCTGGGGATACGCAGCAACAGTCCGTCGTAGTATTTCACAATGTCGAACAAGCGGATGTATCCTGTACTGGGTACCAGGCTGCTATAATAACAGTCCACCGTGTCGCCCAATTGATAGTAGTAAGAATAAAGCTGACCGTAAGTGTCCAACAGTCGTGCCTTATCCATCATCCCTCGTTTTTCGAACAGACGAACCACTTCCTCCGTGTGACTTTCAGTGCGTGTGTAGGGAATATCGGCCGCGATGATTTCCTGCATTTTCTGTTTGATGCGCTGCACGTCATCCAGTCCGATGGTACGGTCAATATGCAGTTTGCAGAAATATCCCTTTGAGATGGGATGTTCCAGTGAAATACTGCCTTGCGGATAAAGTTCTTCTACCGCTTTGACCAGGATGAAAAAGAGTGAACGGACATAAGTGCGCATGCCGGAAGAACTGGTAATGTCAAGAAATTCAATGTCTTTATTGTAGTACACCCGGAAGTCGAGACTCTCTACCTTATTGTTGACTTTGGCGCTAACCGGACCGTAGGGCATGGCCAGATTAAAACCGTTATAAATATCCAAAAGTGAGCTTCCCTCCGGGAATTCTCTTGTTGAATTATTATTTTTGCAATATATTTGTAGCATAAATGTAATATGTGTTACTAACCTTGTGAATAGGCAGTTAATTTACTCATTAAACAATTAAAAGCCTCTTTCCAACTTAACTAATTACAAATGGAATATTCTTTTTATGATTTTTTAGCGCTTCTTGGATCACTGGCGCTGTTCCTTTATGGAATGAAAATCATGAGTGAGGGACTTCAGAAGTTTGCGGGCGACCGCCTTCGTAGTATTTTAACCGCAATGACCACAAACCGTGTGACGGGGGTGCTGACAGGTATGTTGATTACCGCTCTGATTCAGTCCTCTTCTGCTACAACCGTAATGGTGGTCAGCTTTGTAAACGCCGGCTTGCTGACGCTTTCTCAGTCTATCGGGGTGATCATGGGAGCAAATATCGGAACCACGGTGACGGCGTGGATTATTTCAGCTCTCGGTTTTAAAGTAGATATATCTGCATTTTCTCTGCCGCTTCTGGCAATTGGTATTCCACTGCTTTTCTCTCAAAAAAGTACACGTAAATCTGTCGGTGAGTTCATCTTCGGGTTTGCTTTTCTGTTCATGGGATTGAATCTGCTGAAAAGCAATGCGCCCGATTTGAGTCATAACCCTGATATGCTGGCCTTTGTCCAGAACTATACGGACATGGGCTTTTTCTCTGTCCTGCTGTTCGTATTGATTGGTACGCTGCTGACCATGATTGTGCAGGCTTCGGCGGCTACCATGGCCATTACGTTGATTATGTGTGCCAACGGATGGATTAGTTTTGAACTGGGAGCTGCTTTGGTATTAGGTGAGAATATCGGAACCACGATTACGGCTAACCTGGCTGCGTTGACTGCCAATACGCAGGCACGCCGTGCAGCTTTAGCGCATCTCATGTTTAATGTTTTCGGTGTGCTTTGGGTACTGATTTTGTTCGAGCCTTTCCTGTCGATGGTAGACTGGATTATTTCCGACTTTATGAACGTGAGCGAGGCAGACGGAGTAGCCGTATCTTTCAAACTGTCAGCCTTCCATACTTGCTTTAATGTGTGCAATGTGCTGCTTCTGATATGGTTTGTACATTTTATCGAGAAAACGGTCTGCAAGATTATTCCTCAGAAGGAACAGGAAGAAGAATACCGTTTGCAGTTCATTACGGGTGGTATGCTTTCTACGGCCGAATTGTCCATCCTTCAGGCACGGAAAGAAATCAATCTGTTTGCTGAGCGTATACAGCGTATGTTCCGCATGGTACGTGACCTGTTGCATACGGAGAATGAAAATGATTTCAACAAGTTGTTCAGCCGGATTGAGAAGTATGAGAATATCAGCGACAACATGGAGGTGGAGATTGCCAACTACCTGACGCTGGTGTCAGAAGGCAGATTGAGTTCTGAAAGTAAGGTACAGATCCGAGGTATGCTCCGCGAAGTCACAGAGATAGAAAGTATTGGTGACAGCTGCTATAATCTGGCTCGTACCATCAACCGGAAGCGCCGCGGAAATGAGGACTTCACGAGTGCGCAATATGAACACATCACACAGATGTTCCAGTTGACAGACGATGCCCTGACACAGATGATTGCCCTGGTGAAAGATGTGCATCAGCAGGTGGATGTCAACAAGTCGTTCAATATCGAGACGGAAATCAACAACTATCGTAACCAGTTGAAGAACCAGAATGTGATTGACGTCAATGAAAAGAAATACGATTATCAGATGGGTGTACACTACATGGACATTATCGCCGAATGTGAGAAGTTAGGCGATTATGCAGTGAATGTGGTAGAGGCTCACCGGGATGTAAAGGAAAAGAAAGCCTGAAAATAAGTGGATATCACCATACAAATAAAGCTGTTCAAATCTTATTTTGAACAGCTTTATTTGTATGGTATAAGTTGAGTGCAAAAGGCTTTGAGTAGTCCTTGAAGCAATGTCACTCAGTGATTTCTACTCGGTTTACTTTCTCCAGTAAGAATCGGCTTTGATTCCAATGGAAAGGCTTGTATGCATTGTTCGTTTTAATCTTGTTTTGTTTGAAGATTAATCCGTCTACCGATTTGGCATATAGAATAGGTGCATCGAATGTATCAAATTCATTGTCTGTAATCTGTATAGCACCGGGTTTTCCTCCATGGAAATATTTTACCTGATGCTCCAAATCGGGAATTTCCGGATAAATGGAAATCACAGCGTTGGTAAACTGGAACATGTTGGTCAGGGCATTGATGAACCGATTGTGACGGATGATTACTTCCCGGCAGGCACCGGTTTCATACCAGCCGTTACAGTCACCGCATAACAAGATGGCAGTTCCTGAGGTATGGTCGAACAGGTTGTTTTCTACGACTGTTCTTTTAGGGGTACTGAACAGAGAACCTCTGGCGCGGTTGTTACGGATGGTATTACCGGCAAAATAGACTTCAGGTGTCCATGTCAGATTCTCAATTCCAAAGTCCGTCTGTTCAGCTAAAGCCTCAGGAAGTGGCTGGCTGAAACGGATGATAAACTCACGGGCACCGTCTACTGTCGGTTTATCTGAGGCTGTGATGTGTTCAATACAATTCTTCCCGTTCAGCAGTTCCATGGTTTGTGAACGAATGAACTGTACGCTGTCACCGGGAAATCCCCAGTCAAACCCCCAAGCCTGGTCGTGCATATAGCGGGCTTTGAGAGTATGGGGGTCAATTTGTTGGAGCACTTTTAAGTAGGTGCCGTGCACATTGATGGCATCATCCATCATTCCTTCATATAACCCGTTGACAGAGGTGATTTTTCCTTTACATTGAGAAAAATGGGTTGCATCGGCCTGGGTCGTGAAATAGCGGGAATCTTTTTCGCCTTTCAAGCATACCCCAAAACCATCCATCATGATGTCATCGCATAGCTGGGCCAGCAGTCCCATGCCTTGTGCATAGTGTACCTTGACATTCTTTATTGTGGTCCGGGTGTTATGCGATAAGAAAATGCCAGGAGTGGGACGGTCCCATGAACGCATGGCGACGATAGTACCTGCCGGAAGCCGCTTGTCTTTCCATTTCGAGGCATGTATCAGATTCTTTCCTGTCAGAAAACAACCTTTGGTCGGACAGCTGAGATCGCTGGTATTGTATACGATGTGTCGGCTGGTCTTTTCAAAAGCGATGCCCGACATCGGACGAAGCGTCCAGCCGTCTCCCTTAGTTTCAAATATGGAGTCTTTGGTCAGATGGTAATCAACCCAGGGTGTAGGTTGAAAGGTGATTCCTTTTTCTCCTTCGTTTTTAATAATCTCTACCTGAGCGATGTGTGGATTAGCAAAATCAATGCTGAAATTTTGCAGGGTACAGTCAGTACTTCTGAGCAGGGATACCGGAATCATCTGTCCGTGGAAGATGAATTCGGCTCCGTTTCCTTCTATTGTCAGCGATTTCATATCTTCCAGTGCCAGTCCTACTTTTTTCGGATTATTCTGGTCGTGGTTGGAGATGTAGTAAGTACGTTCTGCAGCTCCATCAGGATAGAAATGATAGGTCCCGCTTTGAAAGCGTAAGGTTACCGTTTCTCCGTCCTTTACTTCATTCTTAATTTTTGCAAGTGCCTTCTCCATGCGGGTAGACATATTGCTCTTCTTTCCCGGCTGAATACCGAAGCGTGCCATGTCATACACATGTTGTGCGTATAGAGGGAGGCAGAATACGGTAAACAATGCCATGAATTTCAGTCTTATTTTCATAGTGTTACATTTATAAGTGTAAAAGTGATTCGTAGGGCAAAATAAGTGATTTTTCTTTTATCTTATGGAGAGTTGCCTCTCTTTTTGGTATGGAGATTAAAAACCTGTCAGAAATAAAAATCCCCGCCTTGCTTGTTGAACAAAGCGGGGATTCTGTTTCAGTTATACAGTGAAATTATTTTTCAATGTCTACCAGTTCTACTTCAAAAATCAAAGTAGAGAAAGGTTTGATTTTACCAGCTTCCTGTGCACCGTATCCCAGTTCCTGAGGAATATACAATTCCCATTTAGAACCTACCGGCATCATCTTCAGTGCTTCAGTCCATCCCGGAATTACACGGTTAACGGCCAATGTAATAGGCTCTTTAGAAGAGTCGAATTCAGTACCGTCAATCATTGTACCTTTGTAGTTTACTTTTACACGTGAAGTGTCAGCAGGCAAAGCTCCTGTACCCTTAGTGATGATTTTGTACTGCAAACCGCTGGCAGTTGTCTGAATACCTTCCTTGCTCTTGTTGTTAGCCAGGAATTCTTCATTCTGTTTCTTGTAGTCTGCATATTTAGCTTCCAATGCTTTTGACTTGATCAATTCTGCTTTCAGACGTACATAAGCACTTGCAGAGTCAGTTGTTACGATGCTCTGTTTCTTTACAGCAGCGATGAATCCAGCCAGGAAGTTATCTTTGTTCAAAGCCTGAGTAGAATCCTGTCCAAAAATCTGGCGGTTGTTGTAGTCGAACATGTCACCGCTTACCTGCTGGCCAATCTGCATACCTGCCAGATAAGCTTTCTGCTTAGCGTCAGTTTCCTTGCAGCCTTGTTCCAGACCTTTGATGAAGTCTGCTACGTATGCTGAATCTACTCCCAGACGACCCTGTACATATTCCATCAATCCCTGAGTGTTTGTTACACCCATCATATAAGACAAAGAGTCTACATCGCTTTTCAGGTTTGCTTTCGGTCCCTGTGCTGTACATGATGCCAGGCTGGCTGCAGCGGCAAGCATCATAAAGAATGTACCTTTTTTCATTTGCTTTATGTTTTATAATACTTCAATTAATTCTACTTCGAAAATCAGTGTGCTGTGAGGCGGAATCATTTCGCCTGCACCTTGTGCACCGTATGCCAGGTCTGACGGAATGTAGAGTTTCCATTTGGCACCTTCTGACATCAGCTGCAGTGCTTCCACCCATCCTTTGATTACCTGGTTCACACCGAACACAGCTGGCTCACCACGTTTGATAGAGCTGTCGAACAATGTACCGTCAATCAGTGTACCTTCATAGTGGCAACGTACGCGGTCGGTTGCTTTCGGTTTTTTACCGTTTCCTTCAGTGATTACTTCGTACTGCAATCCGCTTGGCAAGGTTACGATGTTCGGGTTTTTCTTGTTTTCTTCCAGGAAAGCCTTTCCCTTTTCTATGTTTTCTGCGTTCATTTTCTCTTCTAATTCAGTGAAATATTTGTTGACGATTTCACGTGCTTCATTGTGAGAAATTGCAGTTTGGTTTCCTTCCAATACGTCTTTGATAGCCTGTGCAAAGTCATTTACATCAATTGAACGAGCACCCATGCTCAATAGATTTTGGCCAATCCCCAGACCAATGGCGTAGCTAAATTTATCCATAAACAGATTTTGTATTAATAAATGATTAACGGGGGGCAAAGGTATCTTTTTTCTGTGAATGTGAGGAATTTTGATTGATAAAATTTCTTATTTTTGGACGATGAAACTTTTTAATGATAATGTATCTAAAATCAGGAGGATAAGAAGATGAAAAATCTGGTAGTATTGACAGGAGCCGGCATGAGTGCGGAAAGTGGAATCAGTACGTTTCGTGATGCAGGAGGGCTTTGGGACCAGTATCCGGTGGAGCAGGTGGCTACCCCTGAAGGATATGCTGCCAATCCGAAGTTAGTGATTAATTTTTACAATGAACGCAGAAAGCAACTGCTTGAGGTGAAGCCGAACAGGGGGCATGAACTTTTAGCAGAGCTGGAGAAATATTTTCATGTGACCGTGATTACCCAGAATGTGGATAATCTGCACGAACGTGCAGGGAGTACAGAGGTAATTCATCTGCATGGGGAACTTACGAAAGTGACTTCCAGCTTTCAGCCCAATAATCCGCGTTTTATAAAAGAGCTTAAGCCGGAGGAATATGAGGTGCGGATGGGAGACAAGGCGCCCGACGGTTCGCAGTTCCGTCCTTTTATTGTCTGGTTCGGAGAAGCGGTACCCATGATTGAAACCGCTATTGATTATGTGGATAAAGCGGATATATTTGTAATAATCGGTACTTCGCTGAATGTATACCCTGCTGCTGGCTTACTGAACTACGTACATTCCGGGGTACCAGTCTATCTGATAGACCCTAAGGAAGTGCGCATTGCTTCCGGACGTGCGGTACATGTGATTCAGAAAGGAGCTTCCGAAGGAATGGAAGAATTAAAAAAAATGTTATTGGAAATACGAGATTAAACAAATTCTTTCTATATTTGTTATCATTTTAAACTGAGAATAGATACTAATTATTGTTTTAATAAACTGACTGATTATGAAAAAGTACATTTGCACAGTATGTGATTGGGTTTACGATCCGGAAGTAGGGGATCCAGAAGGTGGAATTGCTCCGGGTACAGCTTTTGAAGATATTCCTGAAGACTGGGTTTGCCCGGTTTGTGGAGTTGGAAAAGAAGATTTCCAGGTAGTAGAAGATTAATAAACTTTTCTTGATAAGGACGGCCTTCTAAAAAGTATGCCATATACTTTTAGAAGGCCGTTTTCATATCTTTATTCTTGTAGAATAATTCCCATTTTTTTCATCAGAAAACAGGCGTTCATGTTTTGAGCCACTCCTTCGCGCAGTTTATAGGAGAAGGTCAGTTCATTCTCCTTTATATCAGCTTCGAAACAGTAATTCCGTATTTCTTCAGGGAACTGTTTGATGAGGCTTCCTAACAGAAGGTCATGTGTGGCTATAATGCCGTTGGCCTTCAGCTGCATAAACTGACGAATCAAATCAAAAGACCCTTTCTGTTTGTCCATGGAGTTGGTCCCTTTCAATATTTCATCCAGAATAATAAATAGCTGCTGTCCTTGATTCAGCAGGTCGATAATGCGTTTCAGCCGTTTCAGTTCGGCAAAGAAGTATGATTCATTGTCGGAGAGTGAGTCGGAGGTGCGCAGGCTGGTAATGAGCTGATTCGGGTAAAGCTTGAGCCTTTCGCAGCATACGGGGGCTCCAATACAGGCCAGCAGGTAATTCACGCCGATAGTTCTCAGGTAAGTGCTTTTTCCGGCCATATTGGCTCCGGTAATAATCAGGAAAAACGGACGCGACGGAATGGTGGCATCGTTTTTCACGCATTGGGAAGCTGGCATAAGGGGATGCCCCATTTGTGTGGCCAGAAAGCAGAAAGGCTTTTCTGTCAGTTCCGGGTAGGTGTATTGCGGATGATTGTAGGCAAAGGTACCCAGTGAACATAAGGCATCCAATTCGCCTACGGTCTCCAGCCATTTGCTGATATGCTGTCCGTAGCGTGCTTTCCATCGTTCTATGCGGACGATTTCCTGAAGTTGGAAAAAGATGTTTCCTTCCAATAACACATAAAGAAACTGGTTGTTGCGTAAATCCAGCCGGTCAAGTTCTTTGGATAATTGTTGCAAAGCCTGTATAGGTGACTGGCCGTTCAGGTTGAACCGTTCCATCAGTTCCTGCATGCCAGCTGACTTCCAGTTTTCTGCTTTTGCCAGAGCGATGAGTCGGGCATATCCGTTCAGGCTTTTCAACTGCTTTCCGTAGGTCTCCTGTATGTAGGTGGCCCGTTTGATAATTCCAAAACTGAGAACCAGGAAGATACTGAATGAAAGCCCCAACCAGGAAAATGAAGTCCATCCTGCCAGTGAAGTTATCAACAGGAGGCTGTTAATAACCGGTACTCCCCAGATAAAGGCTTTCACCCATCCGGCGTGCAGGTATTGTGCGGGACTCTGACTCCATGCCTGTATTTTTTCGGCATCGGATGACTGACCATGGTGTACTAGTCCTGCCACACGGAACTGTTCGCGGAACAAGGTGTGTTCGCTGATTTCCCGTATCATTTCCTGCCGTTTTTCGATGGAAGTTTTTTCATGCAGGTGATTTTGCAGCCATTCTGCCAAGCGGACTTTTCCGAAAAAAGTACAGGTACGGTTGATTGACTGGAACAGGGAGCGTCGTCCGAATATATCCAGGTCGAATGAATAAGGATGCTCCGGATTGACGTATTCTTTCCCGTCCTCAAAAGAACTGTAATCACCGGAAAGAGCTTGCAGCTCTTCTTGTATAATACGTGCCTGTGTTTCCAGCCATTCTTTGCGGATAAAAAAGCGGTTGTGTATTTTTACCAAAATAAAGAGCGGAAGGAAGGTAAGACAGATACAGACAATTAGCAGAGTAGTTTGATTATAGAAAAAGTAAAGTCCTGCTATTCCTGCTATGAACAAAACAAGGCGTAGCATGCTGATGCGGAAGATTTGCTTCTTTACCTGTTGCAATTGTCCTTCGGTGAGGGACAGTCTTTCTGTGTAGTGATTTTCTGGGTTCATGTTATTGTGTTTGTGTTAGTTGCACAAAGGAACGAAAAACTCCAGATACATGACTAAAAAAACTGTTAAAAGAAGAAATCCATTTGTATAATTCATGAATAAATCCCTTCTTTGCAATGAAATCGAGGATATTTCTTATTAAAGTGTGCGCGGTAACGCGTTTTCTTTTTCAGTAAATGCGTGTACGCACACACATATTCTTTCGAAGTGGTATGCAGAAAAATAAAAACATACGCCTTACCGATATTGCCCGCTTGGCGAACGTGTCGGTTGGTACGGTGGACAGAGTGATTCATAACCGTGGACGCGTGTCGGAAGAAAACATCCGGCGCGTGAAGGAAATCATGGAGCAGGTGGGGTATAAGCCTAACCTGATAGCTCGTTCGTTGGCGGTGAAGAAGCCATGTCATCTGGTGGCACTGATTCCGGATTTCCGTCCGGGAGATTACTGGAGTGCGATGGAATATGGTATTCGTCGGGCAGAAGAGGAGTGGGAAAGCTATGGAGTGAAGGTTTCTGTGCTGACTTTTGACCAGTACAGCAAGGCCAGCTTTGAGCAGGCTGTTTCCCGTTTGCAGGGGATGCCTGAAACGGTGGACGGAGTCATTGTCGGTACGCTTTTCAAGGAGGCTGTTATCCAGCTTTCCGAACATTTGGATGCGCGTGAGATTCCTTATGTGTATGTCGACTCGGATATAGAAGAGCAGGGCCGTCTGGCTTATTATGGCACGGATTCTGTGGCCGGAGGAGAGATTGGAGCCCGTATGCTATTGGCTTCCATGGCATTTCAGGGAGATATTTTAGTGGCTCATATTCAGCATGACAAAGGTAGTATGTCCACGCAAGGACAGAAACGCTATTCCGGCTTCTTGCAATACCTGAAACAACAGGGCTATGAGGTGAATCTGATGGAAGTCGATTTATGGATAGGCGATGAGGCTCACAACGAGCAGGTGCTGGATGAGGCTTTCCGAAATCATCCGGGCATTCGTGGAGCGGTTACGTTCAACTCTTCCTGCTACATTTTGGGAGATTATCTGGAAAAGCGGCAGAAGCACGAGATTCGGCTGGTAGGCTATGATTTGATTGACCCGAATGTGCGGTTACTGAACGAGGGATATGTGCAGGCACTGATTGCACAGCGTCCGGAACTCCAGGGCTATAACGGAGTGAAGGCTTTGAGCCGGCTGTTGCTGTTCGATGAAAAACCGCAGGTGGTGAATTTGCTGCCGATAGACATTCTGTTGAAAGAGAATTATCAATTTTATAATAAAGTATCCAATTTATTGCTAATCTGATTATTATGGCAAACGAATTATTTAACGTGGCCGGCAAGGTCGTTGTAATGACTGGGGGAGCCGGTGTGTTGGGAAAAGGTATTTCCAAGTATTTGGCTGCACAAGGTGCAAAAATGGTCGTACTCGACCGTAGTGAAGAAGCTGGTAAAGCGCTGGTAGATGAGATTGTAGCTCAGGGACATGAAGCTACCTTCCTCTATACGGACGTAATGAATAAGGAAGTGCTGGAACAGAACAAGAAAGACATTCTGGAAAAGTACGGACGCATTGACGTTTTGCTGAATGCTGCTGGTGGAAATATGGCTGGTGCAACCATTGCACCGGACAAGACTTTCTTCGACTTGCAGGTAGATGCTTTCAAGAAAGTAGTCGATTTGAATCTTTTCGGAACTGTATTGCCTACGATGGTCTTTGCCGATGTAATGGTGAAACAGAAAAAAGGTTCTATTGTAAACTTCTGCTCTGAATCAGCTTTACGTCCGTTAACGCGTGTGGTAGGTTACGGTGCAGCAAAGGCAGCCATTGCCAACTTTACAAAATATATGGCAGGCGAACTGGCTATCAAGTTTGGTGATGGCTTGCGTGTGAATGCCATTGCTCCGGGTTTTTTCCTGACCGAGCAGAACCGTACGTTGCTGACTAATCCGGACGGCTCGCTGACCGACCGTTCCAGAACGATTCTGGCTCATACTCCGTTCGGCCGTTTTGGTGAACCGGAAGATTTGTATGGCACCATTCACTACCTGATCAGTGACGCTTCAAACTTCGTGACTGGTACGGTGGCTGTTATCGACGGCGGATTTGATGCTTTCTCTATTTAATTGAACCTTTAAAAAAGAAACGTTATGTATTTATGTGAACAAACCTGGCGCTGGTACGGTCCGAACGATCCGGTGTCTTTGTGGGACATCAAGCAGGCAGGTGCTACGGGTATCGTCAATGCGCTGCACCATATTCCGAACGGCGAAGTCTGGACGGTAGAAGAAATCATGAAACGCAAGCAGATGATTGAAGAAGTGGGCTTGACATGGAGCGTGGTAGAGAGTGTGCCGGTGCATGAACATATCAAGACGCAGACCGGCGATTTCATGAAGTATATCGAGAATTATAAGGAAAGTCTGCGTAACCTGGCCAAATGTGGCATTTACATTGTGACTTACAACTTTATGCCGGTACTCGACTGGACACGTACGGACTTGGCTTATACTATGCCCGACGGTTCCAAAGCTCTGCGCTTTGAACGTGCGGCGTTTGTGGCTTTCGACTTGTTTATCCTGAAACGTCCGGGAGCTGAAAAGGACTATTCGGAAGAAGAAAAGGCCAAGGCAAAAGCACGTTACGAGCAGATGGACGAAGAAGAAATTCATCGCCTGACCCGTAACATGATTGCCGGACTTCCGGGCTCGGAAGAAAGCTTTACATTGGAACAGTTCCAGCATGAACTGGACCGTTACAAGGATATTGACGCAGAACAGTTGCGCGCCAACCTGATTTTCTTCCTGAAAGAAATCTGTCCGGTGGCCGATGAAGTGGGTGTCAAGCTGGTGATTCATCCGGATGATCCGCCTCAGTCAATTTTGGGTTTGCCGCGTATCATGAGTACGGAAGAAGATTTCCGCAAGCTGGTGGAAGCCGTACCTAATGAATCCAACGGCTTGTGTCTTTGCACTGGTTCACTGGGTGTCAGTGCCAAGAATGATTTGGCCGGCATGATGGAACGCTGGGGCGACCGCATCAACTTCGTACACCTGCGCAGCACACAGCGCGATGCAGAAGGCAACTTCCATGAAGCGAATCACCTGGAGGGTGACGTAGACATGTATCATGTGATGAAGAACTTCCTGCTCATGCAGCAGCGCCGCAAGGTGTCTATTCCGATGCGTCCGGACCACGGCCATCAGATGATTGACGACTTGAAGAAGAAGACCAATCCAGGCTATTCTTGTCTGGGCCGTCTGAGAGGGCTGGCTGAGCTGAGAGGAATGGAAATGGGTATTGCCAAGTCCATGGAAGAACAAAATTAAGGAAGTGTATAGCGCATATTCGATAAACTGAAATTGTCGCAGCAAAGAAATGGTTCATGAAGGAAGTTTTTTTCTGTTCATGGACCATTTTATTTTGTGTCTTTTATTCGTATTTTTATTGCCGGAAATAACAATTTATGGCATCATGAAAAGATTTTGTTTATTCTGTCTGTGCCTGCTTGGCTTCTCTGTGTGGGGAGCATCGGCTCAGGTAGTGGAAAAGGTACTTGATATTTTCGGAGCAGACAGTCTGCCCGGTTCAAACGTGGCGGTAACGGCGGACTCAGATTCGGTTCACTTGTCGACTGTGAAAAAGGAACTGGCGGCTGCCCGGTTGAATGAAGCTAATCTCCGGATGGAGATTGAGCAGATGAAGTTGGCTGCATATACTGCCGATTCGGTGAAGCTGGCCAGCCAGAGACGGCGTATTGACTCCTTACGTCATGAAACACGGGGCGTTCCGGTTGTAGTAGATGGGGATACGCTGTTTTATTTTTATGCCAAGCGAGGAGGACATACTCCCCAGCAGCGTGCAGAAAACGTGGCGAATGACATTACAGCTTTGGGCAAACGCTTTAACCTGAAGCCTGATTCGGTGTACATTGAGACCAGTGACATCGTAACGGATGTAATGTATGATAATAAAGTCTTGGTTTCCTTTACAGACCAGGACGGCTTGTGGGAAAGCTGTACACGCGACCAGCTGGCCGCGAAGAATCGGCTGGTTATTATCGAAAAATTGAAGGTGATGAAGGAAGAGCACGGGCTGATGCAGCTGTTCAAGCGGATTGGTTATTTCGTGCTGGTGTTTGTGGGACAGTTCCTCTTGTTCTGGGGAACCAACTGGCTGTTCCGTAAGCTGAAATTGCGTATTATGCGACTGGAAAAGACGCGGCTGAAACCCTTCTCCATTCAAGGGTATGAGTTGCTGGACACCAGGAAGCAGGTGAAACTGCTGATATTCCTGGCCAATCTGGTACGTTATGCGTTTATGTTCCTGCAGCTGCTGCTTACGGTTCCGCTGCTGTTCTCCATTTTCCCGCAGACTAAGAACCTGGCCTACCGGCTGCTTTCCTACATCTGGAATCCGGTGAAGAGCATTCTTACCGGAATACTTGACTATCTTCCGAACCTGTTCACTATCTTCGTGATTTACATGGCCATCAAGTATCTGGTTCGTTTCTTCCGTTACCTGGCCGAAGAAGTACAGTCCGAACGGTTGAAATTGAGCGGATTCTATCCCGACTGGGCGATGCCTACCTATCATATTGTCCGTTTCTTGCTCTATGCGTTTATGATAGCCATGATTTATCCGTATCTGCCGGGTTCCAATTCCGGTGTGTTTCAGGGAATATCCGTATTTGTCGGTTTGATTGTATCGCTTGGTTCAAGTACGGTGATTGGCAACATCATTGCCGGACTGGTGATTACTTACATGCGTCCTTTCAAGATTGGCGACCGTATTAAGCTGAATGATACGATGGGAAATGTGGTGGAGAAAACTCCGCTGGTCACACGTATCCGTACCCCGAAAAATGAGGTGGTGACCATTCCTAATTCGTTTGTCATGTCTTCGCATACGGTGAACTTCAGTCAGTCGGCCCGCGAATATGGACTGATTATCCATTCGGAGGTAAGCATCGGTTATGACGTGCCGTGGCGAGTGGTCAACAAACTTCTGATTGAAGCTGCCTTGAATACTCCCGGAGTGGTGGACGACCCGCGTCCGTTTGTACTTTCCACTTCGCTCAGCGACTGGTATCCGGTGTATCAGGTGAATGCGTATATCAAGGATGCAGACCGGCTGGCTGATATTTATTCGGCATTGCATCAGAACATTCAGGATCGCTTCAACGAAGAGGGCGTGGAAATTATGTCACCGCATTACATGGCTGTACGTGATGGAAATGCGTCTACCATCCCTCCAAAGGAAGGTGCGGACAAGGAAGGATAATTATTCTGCATACATTTTCTATTTTGTGATAAGGGCTGGAGTTTTGGGATAAACTTCGGCCCGTTTTTTATGTTTCCCAAGGCGAAAACGTAGGTTTCTGGGGGCGGAACCGTATGTTTCCGCAGGCGGAAACGTAAGGCTCCGGCGTGGGAAACATAGAAAGTGGAAATAGATTGTAATTTCTTTCCTGAGGCGTTTCTTTCTTGATGGAAAGCTATTCGTGCAATAAGAGATGGTGGTAACATAAGGGGATAAAAAGAACGCCTCGGCTTTGGAAACCGAGGCGTTACAGTGAATCAGATATGTTGTACTGAATTATTCGTGTGCGATATAGCCTTTCACCGGAGTCATGATGAACGTAAATTCATAATCTCCGTAAGGAAGCATGTACTTGTCTTCCGGCAGGGCACCCCAGCTGTTGACACAACCTAAGCCCATCTGTGCCTTGTCAATCAACAGGTTGGTCAGGTCAGCTTCTTCTACTTCGAACGAGTGGCTCTGTTTCTTTTCAGTACCGTCGTCCAGTGAAGCGATGGTGTAGTGGAGAGCAGAAGCAGAGAACGGTGCTTCAGCTACGAACATCAGTCCGTTTCCAGCCATGTTCACCTGTTTCCACCAGCGGATGTCAGTCTTGTTGCCGTTTTCCTGTGGACGGATGTACGGATAGAACTGGTCGCTTACATTCTGGTTGTAGATACCTAAGTCAGTGCAATGGTTACGGTCGCTGTAGTTTTCTATCGGACCACGTCCGTAGTAAGAAATCTTCTCAAATGACTTCGGCATTACCATCTGCATACCGAAACGGAACATCGGTGAAACCTTGGCATTCTTGTCGGCTACCATCTTCTGTGTCACCTTCACTGCTCCCTGGTTGTTGATCTGGTAAGTGAGATACAACTTGGCAGATACTTCCTTGAGGTCGTAAGTAGAGTTTACGATGGCCTGTCCGTTTTCTACCTTGTAGTTGAAGTCAGTCAGTTTGATGCCCGGGTTCTTCCATGCAGCATATTTGTTCTGCAGACCAGCACCGAAGTCGTTGTCGGTCGGAGCACGCCAGAAGTTCGGTGTCAGTGCTTCGCCTTCTTTCAGCATGCTTACTCCGTTTACATCGTATCTGTCAAGATAACCGTTGCGTTTGCTGAATTCCAGATAGAATCCGTCGCCTTCTACAGTGATGTAGTCCGGATAGTTCGGGTTGATTTGCGGTTCAACTACCTGCTGGTTGGTTTCAGCTACGTTCTTCAGTTCCATAGCCGGTGCTTTGTACGGATTCAGCACAAGCTGGTCTTTAGCTACTACGAAACCGGCCGGAATCAAACCTTCACGGTTCTTCTGGATGTATTTCACGTTGAGCAGCCATTCACCGCACTGGCAGGTCTTGCCCAGATCAAGTTTCACGCTGGCAGTCTGATGAGGTGCCACGTTCAGGTTTTCAATGCGTCCGCTGCGGATAGCCTTACCATCTTTCAGTACTTCCCATTCCAGTGCGTATGCAGACAGGTCACGGAAGAAGTTTTCATTGTATACCTTGATTTCTCCCTTTGCCAAATCGCCCGGAGTAGTCCAGATGTTCTGATAGAAGTACTGTACTTCGTATGCATGCGGATTCGGTTTACGGTCAGGGCTGATAAGTCCGTTGTTACAGAAGTTCTTGTCGCCAGAATCATCCATGCGGTTGAAGTCGCCGGCATAAGCATAAATCATCTTACCATTCTTGCCTGTCCAGCGGATAGACTGGTCTACGAAGTCCCAGATGAATCCACCCTGATATTTCGGATACTTGCGAATCAAGTCCCAGTATTCCTTGAATCCACCTTGTGAATTACCCATGGCGTGTGCATATTCGCACTGAATCAGCGGTTTCTGGTATTTGTCGTTCTTGCTGTATTCTTCGCACCATTTGTAGTCTGCATACATCGGGCAGTAGATATCAGTCTTTCCTTCAATGCGAGCCTGTTCGTACTGTACGGCGCGGCTGGGGTCTTCTGTCTTGATCCAGTCGTAAGCAGCTTCGAAGTTCGGACCGTATCCGGCTTCGTTACCCAATGACCAGAAGATGATGCTCGGATGGTTGAAACCACGCTGTACGTTGCGCTGGTTGCGTTCCATGTGCGCTTTCTTGTAAGTCGGTTCCTTGGCCAGTGTCTTGTCGCCGTATCCCATTCCGTGAGATTCGATGTTGGCTTCGGCCACTACATAAATACCGTATTTGTCGCAGAGTTCGTACCAGAAGTTGTCGTCCGGATAGTGACAGGTTCTTACGGCGTTGATGTTGAACTGCTTCATAATCTGAATGTCCTGAATCATGCGGTCGCGTGAAACTACGTATCCACCGTCCGGATCCAGTTCATGACGGTCGGCACCTTTGAAGAGTACCGGTTGGCCGTTGACCAGAATCTGTGCGTTTTTGAGTTCAATCTTGCGGAAACCTACTTTTACAGGCACAACTTCGCTGGCCTGGCTACCGTCTTTCAGTGTAGCACGCAGTGTGTATAAGTAAGGAGTTTCTGCGCTCCATTTTTTCGGATTTTCTACCTGAAGTGTAGTAGAAACATTGCCTGAACCTTTTACTTCGGTAGAGGCTACGGTTTGGTTCTGGGCATCCAGCAGTTCCAGACTGACATTTCCGCTTCCTTTCAAATTCAGGTTGATGGCCAGTGAACCGTTCTTGTATTCGCTGTCCAGGTCGGGAGTCACGCGGATATCATCGATGCGTTTCTTGTTGCGGGTATAAAGATAGCAGTCGCGTGCCACTCCGGTATAGCGGAAGAAGTCCTGGTCTTCCAGGTATGAACCGTCACACCAGCGGAACACCTGGAAAGCAATCAGGTTTTTCTGTCCCGGTTTCAGGTACGGAGTCAGGTTGAATTCAGCTTCCAGCTTGCTGTCTTCGCTGTAGCCTACGAACTTACCGTTCACCCACAGGTACATGTTCGAGCTGACTGCGCCAAAATGAGCGATGATGTCTTTGCCTTTCCAGTCGGCCGGAACCATGATTTCACGACGGTAAGAACCTACGTGGTTTTCTTCGGTCGGTACGTAAGGAGGATTGTTTTCGAAACGGCTGCGCCATCCATAACCTACGTTGATGTAGATAGGGTCGCCGTATCCGTGAGTTTCCCATACTCCCGGCACCTGAAGGTTGTCCCAACCTTTATCGTTGAAGCCGGTTTTCCAGAAATCTGTGGGGCGTGCATCCGCATTCCGCACCCAGAAGAATTTCCAGGTTCCGTTCAGGCTCATAAAGTTCTTGGAGTCTTCCTTGACTGCCTTGGCAGCCATTTCTGCATTTTCGTACGCAAAGAAGTTTGCGTGCATCGGTGCCCGGTTGATGGCATTTATTTCCGGGTCCTGCCATTCTTTAAATGTCTGTGCATTGCCCGAAAGCACACAGGCACCTAAGAGTCCTAACACTAATTGTTTTTTCATGGATTAATGATTATAATAAAAAATGATAACTATGTGTCTTTATTCACTCACCCACGCGGGGTTATGAGGGTGTGTCACCCTCGGATTGTAATACATCTCCGTAGAGTCGGGGATACGAATCTGGTATTCTTTTCCGCCATGGTTGGGAAGAGAACTTCCTCTAAGCCAGGGATTCATGCTCTTGAGCAAACTGTAGTTGATGCCCTGGCCTTTGGCAAAGCGTGCCAGGTCGTCAATATCTTCTGTCACTTTTATGGTACGATAAGGAATAGGAGGATACAGGTCGCTGGCTCTCAGGTGAAAACCGAAACGAGTCGGGTCGGTAAGCAGAAGTTTGGCTGCCAGTATCCGGTATACATAGCGGGAAGTTTCTTCCACTAAATAAAGGTCGAGTGCATTATCTGTATATTGTTTCTCCTGCTGCTGGCTGATTCTTCCTTGTCCGGCATTGTAGGATGCAGCTACGGTTTCCCAGTTACCGAATTTACGGTAAGCTTGTTTCAGGTACTTGCAGGCAGCTACGGTAGATTTCTCCACATGATAACGTTCGTCCACATGGTGATTGACCTCCAGACCGAACTCACGGGCGGTGCCGCTCATGAACTGCCACAATCCGGCGGCTCCGGCTCCCGACCGTGCCAGCGGGTTCACATTGCTTTCGATGACCATCAGGTACTTGAAGTCATCGGGTACACCTTGTTCCTTTAAAATTGATTCGATGATGGGGAAATAGCGGTTGGCTCTTTTGATGATTTGCAGGGAAGTGCTGTGCATGTAAGTAAATGCCATCAGCTCCCTATCCATTCGTTCGCGCCGGTCATAGCGCGTCAGGTCTATTTCCGTATCACAAAAACTGATGCTTTTAGGAACTTCGACGCAGCTGTAAGCAGGCGATGAGTTTGTTTCGGTCTGCGCGGTGCAGGAGGTGGAAAATCCGGGTAACAAGAAACCGGTTACAAATAAAGCGGTTGTTAATGATAAGGTATATAAGCGTTTTGTCAATTTCATATTCAAGGTCTTCTTGTAACTATTGGTTTCTTGTGAATCTGTGGCAAAAATAGGGACTTATTGGGTAAGTCTGGAAGAAAAATTGGCATAAAATGGGTAATAATTGGTCAAAATGGCTTTGATTTTACTTTATTCCCCGTTGGGTTATGCGCATGTCTTTCCCCTTCTGAACCTTTTGGGCACAAAAAATCAACAGCTCTTTGTTCAAAAATCGCTCTAAAGTACGAAATAAACTTTTGGGAAACGCTACCTTTTTAATTTATTTCACAAAATGATATTTCTCATAAAAGATTATTCTTCCATGTGGAAACTTTTCAGGATTGTTTCTGGCGTTTTGTCATTTTCCTGACGGTATACAATGGAAACATAGAAGCCGCAGCTTCCGTCTTTTGCCAGCAGGTAACTGTAGACGCATTTCTCTTCTTCACAGTTTCCTTTGAGCTGCACACCATGGAACTGGGGCAGCTCAAAAGATTGTACGCTGCTTTGCGATGTCACTTCATCGTCTGTGGCAATAGCCTTTAATTCCTGTCCTAATTCTTCTTTTTTCAGGCCTTCTCCCTCTAAAAGCTGAATGGTGAGGTAATAGGTATCATTTCCGGCAATGTATCCTTCGGAAGAATCATCTTCTACTACTAAGTCGTCCGGAGCTTGGAAAGAAACTCCATACGAGCTCCATGTGGTTGTTTTCAGGTTTTGTGCAAACGTGGGAAGGACTACTGAAAAAAATGCAATCAGGGTTAAGAATAAATGTTTCATACTTTTCGTTCGGCTACTACTTTTCGTGCATATACTTCTTCTTCCTTATTAACCAGCACGCATACGGAACCTCCTCCATAGGAAGAAGTCACGGCAGACAATGGCGTTTCATCTTTTAGCATGGCATCCACACCAGCAGACTTTAATAAGCCCTTTATCAATTCAGCTTCCCAGAGATCTCCTCTGAAAACTTCAGTCAATGAATCGTAATTTTTCGCTTCCATAGTCACATGTTTTAAGGGTTAATAAATCAGAAGTTTTCTCTCTCTCTTATTTATTTCAAAGATAAGAAACTTTCGGGAATAAATATTCAGTTTGGGGATATATTTCTTATGAAATGGCAGATTATTTTGACGTTTGTGCTTTGAAACTTTGTCCGAAATTGTATTTTTGCGATAATTTGCAATCTGAATAAAACAATTATGAATCTGAATGAAACTTTTAAGGCGGTTCGGGCTGCATCTCGTAAGTTGGCAATGCTGGATGCACAGACCATCAATACGGTGCTATGTGCCGTGGCCGACAAGATAGAAGAAAAATCGGATGTATTGCTGAAAGCCAATCAGGAAGACTTGCAGCGAATGGAAACGTCCAATCCGAAATACGACCGCTTGAAGCTGACGCAGGAACGTCTGGAAGGAATAGCAGCCGATATGCGTCAGGTGGCTTCTTTGCCTTCACCGTTAGGAATAGTGAGAGAAGCTTATACGGTGCCCAGCGGACTTCGTTTACAGAAGGTGAGCGTACCGTTTGGGGTGATTGGAGTAATCTATGAGGCGCGTCCGAATGTCAGTTTTGATGTGTTTTCCTTGTGCCTGAAGAGCGGAAATGCCTCTATTCTGAAGGGTGGAAGTGATGCTGATACCTCCAACCGTGCCATTGTGCAGCTGATTCATGAGGTCTTGGAGGAGTTTGGTGTCGATTCGCACGTCGTGGAGCTGTTGCCTTCTACCCGTGAGGCGACAGAAGCACTTCTGCATGCAGAAGGTTGGGTGGATTTAATCATTCCTCGTGGCAGCAGTAACCTGATTCAGTATGTACGTCATGAAGCAACCGTACCAGTCATTGAGACGGGAGCCGGAATCTGTCATACGTATTTCGACAAGGCGGGTGATTTAACCAAAGGAACCGCCATTGTCAATAATGCCAAGACGCGCAGGGTGAGTGTCTGCAATGCCATGGACTGTCTGCTGTTGCATCGGGGGCGTTTGGCCGATTTGCCGGCATTGTGTGCTCCTTTGGTGGAAAGTCGGGTAATTCTATATGCAGATGAACTGGCTTATCAGGCTTTGGAAGGAAACTATCCGGCAGAATTGTTGCAGCCTGCTACTTTGGAAAGTTACGGCACCGAGTTCTTAGACTATAAGATGGCCATCAAAACGGTGGATGATATCGCAGAAGCTGTAACGCATATTTATACATACGGCTCCGGGCATAGTGAGTGTATCGTGACAGAGGATAAAGAGGCGGCTGCTTTCTTTACCCGAGCAGTGGATGCCGCCTGTGTATATGTCAATGCGCCGACTTCGTTTACTGATGGGGCTCAGTTTGGTTTGGGAGCAGAAATTGGTATCAGTACCCAGAAACTGCATGCCCGTGGTCCTATGGGATTAAGGGAGATGACTACCTACAAGTGGATTGTGGAAGGTGACGGCCAGGTACGAAAAAAATGAATAAAATAAGCGGTGTGTTGTATTTTTATAGTATATTTGCGAGGAAAAATAAATTAATATACAATTTTGCGTATGAGAACTTATACCAATGTATTCGATTTGGGCGATTTGAAGACTGCCCTGGCAGAAGCGTTTGAAATCAAGAACGACCGTTATAAATATGAAGCGTTGGGCAAGCATAAGACTTGTCTGCTTATTTTCTTTAATAACAGTTTGCGTACGCGTTTGAGCACGCAGAAGGCTGCCCGTAATTTGGGTATGGATGTCATTGTGCTGGATGTGAATCAGGGTGCCTGGAAACTGGAAACAGAGCGTGGCGTGATTATGGATGGTGACAAGAGTGAGCATCTGCTGGAGGCTATTCCGGTAATGGCTTCTTATTGTGATGTGATTGGTGTACGCTCTTTCGCGCGATTTGAAAGTCGGGAAGATGATTATACTGAGAAGATTCTGAATCAGTTTATTCAGTATTCCGGTAAACCGGTTTTCTCTATGGAGGCAGCTACAGGACATCCTTTGCAGGCATTTGCCGACTTGATTACGATTGAAGAATACAAGCGCACCGAACGTCCGAAAGTGGTTTTGACATGGGCACCTCATCCGCGTGCGCTTCCGCAGGCTGTACCCAACTCGTTTGCTGATTTCATGAATGAGGCAGATGTGGACTTTGTGATTACTCATCCGCAGGGCTATGAACTTGATCCGAAATTTGTACGTGGAGCAAAAGTTGAGTATGATCAGAAGAAAGCTTTTGAAGGTGCAGACTTTATTTATGCGAAGAACTGGGCTTGTCCGGGTGTGACTTGTCCGGAAGATTACGGAAAGATTCTGAGCAAGGATATGAGTTGGACGGTAGATACCGAACACATGTCGTGGACTAACAATGCGTTCTTTATGCACTGCCTGCCGGTACGTCGTAACATGATTGTAACGGACGATGTGATTGAAGCACCGACTTCACTGGTGATTCCGGAAGCAGCCAACCGTGAAATTTCTGCTACGGTGGTATTGAAACGTATGCTGCAAAGTTTGTAATCAGATAGAGTTTGCATAAAAATGCCGTGATATAGAGAGCAAGACTCTTTATATATCACGGCATTCTTGTTGTAAATAAGGAGGTTATTGTTCGATTTCTTTACCCAATTCTTTCCAGTTGTCGAAACCTTTCTCCAGGTTGTACACCTTAAATCCTTTTTTGACCAGTATCTTTGCGGCATTCCGGCTTCGACGACCGCTTTTGCAATATACGGCAATGGTTTGTTCCGGGTTCAGCAACTCATCGGCATTGGCTGAGAAACTTTCATCCAGTACGTTGATGTTGAGGCTTCCAGGAATATGTCCTTCGCTGTATTCCGCTACGGTTCTTACGTCTACAATCTGTATCTGTTCATTTCCGATAAAGCCTTCGAATTCATCGGCAGATACGTTTTTGAAATCGTCGTTTGATTTTCCTTTGCATGCTACCATGGCTACGGCAAACATGCATATAAAGAACATGAAGTAAATAGTCTTGATCATAAATGTAGTTTTAGTAAGTAAATTCATAGCTTACAAAGCCTTTTTCGTAAGTGTTGATACGAAGCACGACCTTGTCGCCCTGAGTCAGTTGTCCTTCGTAGGCCCACAGAGGAATGGAAAGATAGCTCTTGCGGGTGAATGCCTCATAATCTCCGTTCTGGTTGTGGTAGAGTGTCAGATGGAGTGTCCGGCTTCCGTCGCCGTTAACTGAGATACCTTCGTCGATGAAGTGGAAAATGTGGCTTTTCTCTTTAGCCATAGGCAACAGAATCAGGTTGATATAGTTCCCTGATTTCCATACACTCTGAATATCCAACGGGTCAGTCTTGGCGGTCGCTTCCGGTAGTTTGTTCACTGTAACCGGTTTCACGGCAATAATAAGCTGGCAGGAATAGAGCAGGGCAGTAGCTTGTCCCTCATCTGCTGATTCTTTTGGCTCATAGATGGACACACTCCTGTAGATAGAGTCAGGAGTCAGGCCGTCCAGGCCTTCCCGATTGAGAATCTCCAGGCTCTCTCCTTTGTCTGTAATCAGTTTTTGTAGTGTACCGTTTTCATCTGTGGCCGCATCAATAAAAGTTGTGATTACATTGGGATAGACATATTCATCTTCTTTGCATGCCCCTAAAAGGAGTATGCAAAGAAGACTGTATAAGATGACGCCGAATTTCTTCATTGTGCGATGGCCTTCAAGTGATTGATAGCCGGGTTGGCGTACATGGTTAGGATTCGCTGGCGCAGGAAGCCTTCGTCCTTGTTCGGAAGCTGAATCAAGTCCAGCTTCTTTTGCAGGTAAGCTTCAAAGCGCTTCTTTTCTTCCGGAGTATATTTCTCGGCAAATGTTTCTGTGCCATTCAACAGGTCGCAAGCCACATAATTACCCGGATAAAGTCGGTAGTTGCGATGGATATGTTTGTCAATCAGTGTAGAAACCTGAGTGAAAACTTCCGTTTTAGGCAAGCCTCTGAGCGCTTCCAGTTCTTCGTTGATGCAAGGTCCAGTCTGGAAGTGTACACGTCCCTTGTAACCGAAGATACCTGTTTGCATATTGGTCAGGTCGTCTGCCTGGCTCTTCTTGAATGTTTCTGAGTCTCTCTTCTGCTGCATTTCCTTGGCTTTCAGGAAATCACACGGGTCGTATTCGTACGACAAGGCAACCGGTACGATGTGCAGTTCCTTCAAACGGTCGATGATGTCGCCTTCCCCTCCCATGGCCAGCATCTTCAGTACGCTGTCCTGTGTGCGGTCGTTGGAGTCTTTCGCACGGCCTTCACGTTGTGCAATCCACACATTCTCCTGCTTTTGTGTTACGGCAAAATGAATGTACCGTGACATGCGTGCAGATGATTCCAGCATTTGCCGCATGCTCAAGGCACGCTGTACGATGAACGACTTGTTCACTCGCACCAGTTTCTTTATCCACGGATAAATAAGCAGGTTATCTCCGATGGCGATTTCTACGGTGGTAGGGAAACCATTGTCCAGCAAGCCTACTGAAAGAAATCCCGGGTCGAGTACAATGTCACGGTGATTGGAAATAAACGTATAGCTCTGGTTCTTGTCAGGAAGCGAAGAAGCATCCATGTCGAAGCCGTCACTATGCTGTTGCATGATGTCGTGCAGCAGCTTGTGGAAAAACGTTTTCTGTACGTCCAGGTTGGTCTTGCAGTGGCGCAATTGTGCGGCAATCATTTCCAAAGGAACATTCGGCATCACCGATTGGATGACAGCCTGAAAGTCTTTGTCAGAAAGTAATTCCTCGAATATCTGTGGAAGTTCTTCGGGGGTATACGGACGAATGTCGTCAAATTCTGCAGGTATGTTCATGATGTTGAGTGGCTTGTTCTTTCCAAAGATACAAAATTAATTGAAATGGTCTTCAATAATGTCGGTCATAACGTCCTTAATATCCAGACCGGCAGCCCGTACCTGTTGCGGAATGAAGCTGGTAGCCGTCATTCCCGGAGTAGTATTGATTTCGAGCATATTGATTTTTTCACCTTCTGTGATGATGTAATCCACGCGCACAATGCCCTTGCATCCCAGTATGTCGTAGATGGCAGATGTCAGTTGCTGTACGCGGCTGGTCAATTCCGGACTGAGACGAGCCGGTGTGATTTCTGTCACTTCGCCTTTGTATTTGGCGTTGTAATCGAAGAATTCGTTCTGGCTGACTACTTCCGTGATAGGGAATACCACTTCATTTTTCTTTGTTTTGTAGCATCCGTTGGCCAGTTCGATACCGTCCATGAAAGCTTCAATCATCACATCATCCGACTCCTTGAAAGCAGCTTCCAAAGCCGGCTGAATCTGTTCCTTTGTTTTCACCTTTGTCACACCGAAGCTGGAACCGCTGGCATTGGGCTTGATGAAGCAAGGCAAGCCGATTTTTGCGATGACATCTTCGTCGCTGATACCGTGACGTTTGTTTACCAGCATGGATTCAGCTACCCGTACACCGAAGCCCTTCAGGTACTGGTTTAAGGTGAATTTGCTGAAAGTCAATGCGGAAACCAGCACGTCGCAGGTTGAATAAGGAATACCTAACAGTTCAAAATATCCCTGCAGGATACCGTTTTCTCCCGGAGTTCCGTGGATGGTGATATAGGCAAAGTCGGGTATGATTTTCTGTCCATGATCCATGAAACTGAAGTCATTCTTATCTACTTGTGCACGGCTGCCGTCGGAAAGAATCGCTTCCCAGCGTGCTTTAGTCAGTTCCACGATATAGAGGGTATATTTGTCCTGATCGATAAAAGAGTAGATACCCTCTGCACTTTTCATGGAGACTCCATGTTCAGATGAGTCTCCTCCTGCTACAATCGCAATTGTACGTTTCATAGTTGTTATTCTCTGTTACTGATATACGTTCTCCATCGTTCCAGCAGGCAGGTCATATCCTCGGGCAGTTCGGAAGTGAAGAACATTTCCTCTCCTGTACGAGGGTGTACAAAGCCCAGTGTCTTGGCATGCAGTGCCTGACGGGGACAGATTTCGAAACAGTTGTTTACAAATTGTTTGTATTTGCTGAAATGAGTTCCTTTTAAGATTTCGTGACCACCGTAACGTTCATCATTGAACAAGGTGTGCCCGATGTGTTTCATGTGTACACGAATCTGATGGGTACGTCCGGTTTCGAGTACGCACTTTACCAGTGTGACATACCCTAATCGTTCCAATACCTGATAATGTGTCACGGCGTGTTTACCTTGTTCCGGGTCGGACATGACAGCCATCTGCATCCGGTCGCGCGGATTGCGTCCGATGTTGCCGGTGATGGTACCTTCATCTTGTTCTACAATCCCCCAGACCAACGCGTTGTATTCACGCTTGGTTGTTTTGTTGTAAAACTGAAGTCCCAGACTGGTTTTTGCATCGGGGGTTTTAGCTACCACCAAAAGTCCTGAGGTATCCTTGTCAATGCGGTGCACCAATCCCACTTGCGGGTCATTCGGGTTATAGGTCGGGACGTCACGCAGATGCCATGCGATGGCGTTGACCAGGGTACCGTGGTAATTTCCACATCCCGGGTGTACTACCAACCCCGCAGGCTTGTTGATGACCATCAGGTCATCGTCCTCATATACAATATTTAGTGGAATATCTTCCGGAATAATGTCATTCTCATAGCGCGGGCGGTCCATCATGACAGTCAGCACATCCAGCGGTTTGACCTTGTAGCTGCTTTTCACCGGTTTCCCATTGGCCATGACAAAGCCGTTGTCGGCAGCCATCTGAATCCGGTTGCGCGACGCGTTGACAATTCGCTCAAATAAATACTTGTCGATGCGGACAGGAGCCTGTCCTTTATCTACTACCGTACGGAAATGCTCATACAATTCAGGCTCACCCTGAATCGGCTCAATATCGTCTGGCGCTTCTCCGTCCAGTTCGTAATCAATCAAATCTTCTGCCATCTTTTTCTTTAGGGGGTTAGATTTAGAACCAAGAGTCATCTACCTCTGCTTCACTGTTGGCAGACGAATTCATATCGATAGTAATTTGTGTAGAATCCATGGCAAGAGAGTCACGAATCGCCGTGTTGCCTACACAGAGGGTCAGCATGGCTTCGTGGGGAACTTTATCCCCGCTAACCAGACTTCTTCCACGGTATTTGATGCCGTAAATCCAGTCCTGCTCTCCCGAAACATATTCTGGTTCCGTAAGTTTAAAGCCCATCGCCTTTAATTTGGCTTCCGCCTGACGCAAAGAACTGTTGTCTATCAAGTCCGGCAACTTTACCAAAGGAACCTTAGAAGTGGTGACGGTCAGGTAAATTGTTCTTCCCTCTTTCACGCGTGCTCCCCCTGCCGGGTTCTGCTCCAATACCATGCCGTCGGGCACACCTTTCACATAGCTGGAGTCGATAACCAGCCCTTTCAACTTTTGGTTGCTGAGAGCCTGCCGAGCTTCGTTCAATGTTTTGTTCTTCACATTAGGCACCATGTAAGCTTCTCCATGGTGTGTATAACTGTCCAGCCAGAGCAAAGTGCCCCAGCATACACCAATTATTACGACAATTATGGCTATGAGATTCAGCCAGAAAAAGCGGTTCTTTTTAAATGAAAAGAATTCTTTTAAAGTTATCATGTTGTGTCAAGTATATAATCGGAGCAAAGATACAATATTTTGTTGGAATACTGGGGCGTTGCGGGGGATTCCTATGTCTTTTTAACATGAAGTCTGTGATTGGAAAATGCTTTGTCATACGGAAAACCCACATTTCTTCTTTTCTTGGTGTGAGGATATGCTAATCGCATTTTCTTAATGCCCCTTAAAACCGGATGCGTACTTCTTAATCTATGTTATAAAACACATGTAAACGTACACAAAACTTGCATAATTCCAGAAAGTCCGTACCTTTGCATCGTGTTTTTCATAGTATTAGATTTAAGGTTAACAAAGGTTGGAGTTCAGCGGAACTCCTTTTTTTATGTCTTTATCTAAGCAAAAGAAAAATACCCCCTTGTTTACAGATAGTAAAGAATAGAGAAATGGCAATACTTTCACCTGACACATGGCAGTTTATCTGTGCACATCGTACGGAAGATGTACGTACATTAGCTTTGCAGGCCCGTAAGTATCCGCAGGTAGATATGGCGGTAGCAGTGGTACAGATTGCCGGCTGGCAGATTGCCGAGAAGAAGGTTCCCCTTTGGGCACAGACTGAAGGAGTGCAATATCCGGCTCACTTGTCCATGGAGCAGTGTTCTTCGGAAATCACGGCCCGCTACAAGGCCTCGTGGCTGCAAGGTGATACGATGACCGATTTGACGGGAGGTTTGGGAGTGGACTGTTCTTTCCTGGCACGAAATTTCCGGAAGGTAGATTACGTGGAACGTCAGGAAGTGCTGTGTGAACTGGCTCGCCATAATTTCCCGTTGCTTGGCTTGCCACAGATAACGGTGCATTGTGCCGACGGAGTGGAATACCTGCAAAAGATGGAACCGGTGGATTGCCTGTTCTTAGACCCTGCCCGTCGCGACAGTCAGGGAGGAAAAACAGTGGCCATTGCCGACTGCGAACCCGATGTGCAGAAACTGGAACCGTTGTTGGTAGAAAAAGGCCGGACGGTAGTGGTGAAACTTTCTCCCATGCTGGATATTTTTTCTTCTTTACGGGAGCTGAAATACATCCGTCAGATTCACGTAGTAGCTGTGAATAACGAGTGCAAAGAGTTGTTGGTTGTGCTACAAAAAGAGGCGAAATCCACTTCAGAAGGCTCTGGAGAGGTGTGGATAAGTTGTGAACAGGCTGTTAATAACTTTTTGGCAGAACCGTTTGTTTTCACTTATTCACAGGAGAAAGAAGCACAATGCCCGTTGGCTGACGAGGTAGAAAATTATCTTTATGAACCGGGTGCTTCCTTGCTGAAGGCGGGGCCTTACCGGTTGTTGGGCGCACGATTCGGTGTCAAAAAATTACATGCAAACAGTCATCTTTATACTTCCGATACATTAGTCGATTTTCCGGGACGTCGTTTCCGCGTGCTGGAAGTGTCAGGTTTCGGGAAAAAAGAACTGAAACAGTTGTTGCAGGGGGTAGATAAGGCCAATCTCACGGTACGTAACTTTCCGGCTTCGGTGGCAGAACTCCGAAAGAAGTGGAAACTGAAAGAAGGAGGAGACGTGTATTTGTTTGCCACGACACTGGAAGGCGACCGGCATGTGGTGATAAAGTGTATCAAGGCATAGACTTTTATCGGAATATTGTCAAAAAATCATACAGCAGGTGTCTAATTTTTAGACACCTGCTTTTTTATGTAAATCTGATTTTGTATTGATAATCAAGCGTTTAAATCATTGGCATGGACTTTGTATAGAATTTGATGGAAATGAAAATCCGAAATGTAAAATACAAACTCTATAAAACAATACGATTATGATTAAGATTGAAAACCTGACAAAAACTTTTCGCACCACGGAAGTAGAGACACTGGCACTGAATAAAGTAAGCTTGGAGGTAAGAGACAAGGAATTTGTGGCAATTATGGGACCTTCCGGTTGTGGAAAGTCTACCTTATTAAATATTATGGGGCTGTTGGATAATCCGACTTCCGGAAGTTATTTTCTGGATGGAAAGGAAGTAGGCAGTCTGAAAGAAAAAGATCGTACGAATGTGCGCAAGGGAAATATTGGTTTTGTGTTCCAAAGCTTCAACCTGATAGATGAGTTGAACGTATTTGAGAACATTGAACTCCCGTTGACTTATTTGAAGATTCCGGCTGACGAACGGAAGCGTCGGGTGAATGAAATCATGCAACGGATGAACATCAGCCATCGTGCAAAGCATTATCCGCAGCAGCTGTCGGGTGGTCAGCAGCAACGTGTGGCCATTGCACGTGCTGTGGTTTCCGGACCGAAGATTATTCTGGCCGACGAGCCGACCGGTAACCTGGATTCCAAGAACGGACAGGAAGTGATGGAATTGCTGACTGAACTCAACAAGGAAGGGACAACTATTGTGATGGTGACACACAGCCAGCGCGATGCCGGTTTTGCCAGTCGTGTGATTAATTTGTTCGACGGACAGATTGTAGCTTCTATTGCGGAAATGTAAAAACAGTTTGTGATGAAACGTGCATTGAAAGGACTGTTTCGGAAAGGCGAGGCCAATGTGGTCAAGATTATCTGCTTGAGCGTGGGACTGGCCATCGGGCTGGTTATGCTGGCAGAAGTCATTTTCGAACGGTCGTATGATAACTTCTTGCCGGGATTGAAAGATACTTACCGGGTGGAAGAACGCTACAAACAGAAAGACACCGACTGGAGAGAGCACGCGCAGACTCCTGGTGCCATCGGACCGGGGTTGCAGCGCTATTGTCCGGCGGTGGAAGTGGCCACCCGTTTTACGGGAATTGGGTCGATGACGCTGACGACGGAAGACCATAAAGAACTGGAGGGGCAGGCTTGGTTTTGCGACAGTACTTTCTTTCGGGTCTTTCCGCGGAAATTGCTGATGGGCGAGGAGCCTTATACGGGGTTGGAAAAGGCCAACAATGCCTATATCTCTTCCAAACTGCTGGAGGTGGCAGGCGAACAGATTATCGGGAAAACATTGTCGTGGAAACAATATCCCGAGTTTCATGTGACCGTAGTCGGGGTGTTCGAGGCTTTTCCTGAGAATACCCACCTTCCGCAGATGGATGTACTCATTGCCCTGCCGACCATCGGGCAGGTGGCTTATGATGGAACGAACAACTGGTTCGGAAATGACCGCTACAAGACCTATGTCCGCCTGCGGAAAGGAAGTACTCCGGATGACTTGAAGGAAGGCATGGAGCGTATGCTGGAAGTGAATCATGTGACGGAAGAGATGGCTCAGTCTGGTACGGGTTTTGAACTCTCTCTCCGTCCGGTAGCCGAAATATTTACCTCGTCTGATTATAACCGCATCATGAACATCGTCTTTCTGAGTTTTGCGATTATCATGTTGCTGGTGGCTGTGTTGAACTATATCCTGCTGGTTGTTTCGTCCATGGTGAGCCGTGCCAAGGGAATTGCCACTTACCGTTGCTATGGCGCCGGAAGTGGCGACATTTACCGGATGATTCTTTCGGAATCTTTGTTGCACGGACTGATTAGTCTGGCGCTTGCTGTATTGATTATTTTCGGCTTACAGGATTTCTTGCAGGAACAGATAGGACACAGCTTGGAGTCGCTTTTCCCTTTATCTACCGTATGGGTCTGTCTGGCCGTGACTTTAGGAGTGATTTTGCTTTGCGGAGTGATGCCGGGTTATCTTTATACTCGTATTCCGGTGACTTACGCTTATCGTCGTTACACGGAAAACAAGAGGAGGTGGAAACTGGGATTGCTGTGTTTGCAGTTTGCGTTGACCACATTCTTTGTCTGCCTGCTGACGGTCATAGGCTTGGAGTATAACGCTTTGATGAATTTCAACCCCGGATTTGAATACCGGAACACTTTGTATACCAACTTGTCGGGCACCGAGATGGTGGAGCGGGAACGCTGTGTGCAGGAGTTGAAAAAACTGCCGGAGGTAAAGGCGGTTACCTGGGGTTACCAGCTCCTGTCGGATCATTGCAGTGGAAACAATGTGTACAATCCCGAAACAGAAGAAGAATACATGAACATTGCCGATATGTATTATGTAGGTCCTGATTATCACAAGGCTTTCCAGATTCCGGTTATCGAAGGAAATGTGTTTACCCCTACGCTGACAGATTCCTTGTCGCAGCAGGTGATGGTGAGTCGTCGGTTCGTGGAGCGTATGAAAACACTGGCCGGATGGACAGGCTCTCCCATTGGGAAGACGGTATATATTACCGAACACGCGGATCACGGAACCATTGCTATTGTTTGTGGGGTGTATGAGGATATTCACTTAGGCTCTCAAGTGATGGAAGAGCATGACGAGCGTCCTACAGTGATGTTCTATAGGAGTAAACCTTGGGGCTATTTGTATGTAACCTTGAATCGGATGTCGCCTGAAGCGATGAAAGAAGTACAGCAAGTAATCGACCGTACCATTTCCTCCCAGCAGTTGAAGGTATATAGCTTGTCGCTTGAGATGGGAAATCTTTACAATGCCGTGTTGCATGTACGCAACAGTGTGCTCTTTGCAGGCTTGTGTATCCTGATTATAGCCCTGACGGGACTGGTGGCGTATGTGCGCGATGAAGTGTCACGCCGCCGTTCGGAAATTGCTATTCGCCTTATTCACGGAGCTTCTATGACCGATGTACAGAAAATCTTCCTGCTCGATTTGCTGAAGATAGCTCTTCCGGCTGTAGTGATAGGTGCTTTGTGCGCCTGGAAGGTAGGCGAACAGCTTTTGCAATTGTTTGCTGTCAAGATAAACCTCACGTGGTACCTGTTTGCCGGATGTATCCTTATCGTATGTCTGGTAGTGTGGCTGGTAGCCTTCGGGCTGGTATGGAAAGCGGCACGGGCCAATCCGACTGAAAATCTGAAAACAGAATAAATAGAATGTATAACTATAAAAATAAAGGAGATAGAATAATGAAAACCAGAATGAACATACTCACATTGGCTTGTGCCTTGACCTGTTTCAGCTGTATAGGCACTGCTCATACTATTCAGCCGAGTAAAAACTACCAGACGGAAAAACGTTCCCTTGGTGATATACGGGAAGTGTCTACACTTTCTTCCATCGATGTGGTGTATCACCAGACTTCCGGCAGTCCGTATGCAGAAATCTATGCTTCAGATAATGTCATGCCCTATGTGGTACTGAAGGAGTTAAAAGGTGAACTGAGGGTTTATTATCAGGACGGTACCAGTATCCAGGGCGAGAATCGTTGCCGGGTAGATGTATATGCGCCCTCTGTCAGTCGTTTTACCACGATGGCTTCCGGTGATATATCTATTCCCAAAGGATTGAAAATACAGGGAGACATACGTTTCCAGACAAATGCCAGCGGTGATATTGAATGCCCTGCGGTGCAGTGCAGTAGTTTTCAGTCTGAAATCAATGCCAGTGGCGACATTGATGTACAGCAGGTCAACTGCCAGAAGTTACAGACCAGTATCAATGCCAGCGGAGATATGACGGTTCACAAAGCCGTATGTCAGCATGCGTCTTTGACCATTAATGCATCCGGCGATTTGATGGTGCCTAATCTGCAATGTCAGGAAGTGGTGACGGCTACGGTCAATGCCAGTGGCGATATGGTCATAAAAGGCAGCTGCCAGGAAGCCGTACTTCGTGGCAATGCCTCCGGTGATTTGTCGGCAGATAACCTGAAAGCCGTTAAAGTCGATGCGGCTGTATATGGTTCGGGCGATTTGTCTTGCCGTGCCTCTCGTTCCATTACGGCGAAAACGTATGGCAGCGGAAGTATTAGCTATACCGGTAACCCCTCTCAGGTAGTAACCGAAGGAAAACACATCTATAAAAAATAAAATCTCTCTTTTTAATAGGCAGGGTGAAAAGGCTGTGAAGTCTTTTCACCCTTTTTTTGTGTTAGGTAAATCAGAATGATTTACCTGATTTATACATGTGTAGGCTTTATTTGAAAAAACACAAGGGGAGGAACTGAAAAACGTTTTTGTATGTTTTAGGTTTCTCCTTGCAGAACCGTATGTTTCCCTTACGCGAAACGTAGGTTTCTCTCGGCAAAACCGTACGTTTCACGTAAGGGAAACATAAAAAAGAGAAGAGCAGAAGCCTCTCTTTGTAAGTACGTTATTAGGATAGTGTTATACAAAGAAAATGAGGCAAAATCCTGCAATAACAGGACTTTGCCTCAAAGGTTTATTCAAATCTGACTTCTGAAACTCCCACTAACTTATTAGGTTTAGTGTGTATTGTAATGCGTACTGCTTCAACTTGAATCGGACTAGCCGGATGAACTACATTGAATTTGTCTTTTTCTTGTTGATAAGAATCCGTAACGTATAGTTGCAGATTTTTCCATTGACCCTCTGACAAATATTCCACAGACCAGGATTGGGGTGTTTTTATATTGCCTTCGTTCTCACACCAGTATACAGATAAGGCATTCAGGTTAAAAGCTTCTTTAAATTGAATTTCCACCCATTGTTTTCCTGAGGTTTGTGAAACCCATTTTGAAATATTACTATCATTGGAGTTGTTTCCTTCTTGTCCGTCACATATTTCATGCTCTTTGGAGATTCCGGAAGACACTTTTATTTCTTTTATGTTCTGAACATATGCCATTTCATATACCATTTCGTATTTACTGGGCTTTTCGTTTCGGAGCCATACCAGCATGGAGCTATTGTCTCCTCTATTACACCATGCATAATAAGGGACGAGGGTAATCTGGTTGTCAAGATGGATTTGAGGTATGCCTTTTAATATTCCATCTGGTACGTAGTGTACTGTTGCTGCTTGTTCATCAGAACCATTTAAATAAAGTCTTTGCACAGGTCCGTTATTGTCTATTTGTTCTGCACAATACACAAGAGGACCTCGTACAATGGCTGTTCTTCCGATATTTTCTTTTACTTGAGGTACACATTCTACCATACGGACTGGCATGGGTAACGTCAGTATGACTTCATCTCCCGACTTCCAGGTTCTGTTTACTGAAACAAATCCTTTTTCAATGTGATACGTTTGTTCTTTCCCGTTAATCTTCAGAATGATATTTTCCTCCTTCACCTTTTTATATGGATATAGTCCACCAGGTGCGAATTCATTTTTATTTGCCCAAGTCGGGACTCTGAGCTTGAGTCCGAATTTTACATCTTTATCCGGTTTCACCGTTAGCTTTACATTTCCATCGAATGGATAGTTAGACTCCTGAATTAACTCCACATTTGTTCCTTTCATAGGAATTTTAGTGATACTACCTCCATATAAAGTCAGGTAAATATTTTCTTTGCTATAAGAATACATATAACCTGGAACCTGCAGAATCAATCTTGAAATATTGGGCGGACAGCAGGCGCATCCAAACCATTTGGAACGACCTCCGTGACCATGGTTAAATCTAAGGATACCGTTAGCTTCCAGCGGGTTTACGTAAAAGAAACGATCACCATTCAAATTAATTCCGGCAAGTGCATTATTGAATAAGGACAATTCTGCAATATCCAGGAACTTTCCTTCTCCGCTTTCCAGAAACATACTATGATTAAAGAACACATTTCCAACGGCAGCACATGTTTCATTATACGCGGTCAGATTGGGTAACTCATATTGGGCTCCAAACCCTTCCATTCCGGCTACAGCTCCTAATCCTCCTGTGATGTGCATTCGGGTTGTAACTAAATCATTCCATATGGAATTCAAGGCTTTGGTATAGTCATTTTTCCCGGTCAGGGCATCGACTTGTGCCATAGCTGTGTACAGGTATGCTGCTCTTACGGCGTGGCCTACAGCTTGTGTCTGATCTTTTACAGGGGCATGCTGCTGTGCGTATGTATCAGCCATTACTCCTTCCCCTTCTGTGTGAAATGTAACGCCTCGTATATCTAAGAAACGTTTTGCCATGTGAAGATACAAAGTGTCTCCTGTCACTCTATATAGTTTGCACAGAGCTAACTCTATTTCTTCGTGTCCGGGAGCTTGCATGACAGGTTTTCCGTTGTTATATTTAGGATCTCCTCCTTCGAAAAAAACTCTGTTTACATGTCGGGCACTCTTTTGGGCAATATCCAGAAAATTTTTCTTTCCCGTAGCCTGAAAATAGGCTACGGCAGCTTCATATAAATGCCCTACATTGTATAATTCATGGCTATGTAATACATAAGAATAAGGCTTTTCTCCCATTTCTTCTACATTGGGATTACCGCAGGAATGAGAGATGTAGAGGTAACCGTCGTCTTCCTGAGCTGCACCAATCAACTGAATAGTGCTATCCATAAATTGCTCTAATGTATCGTTCGGGTGTAACATTAGAGAATATGCTACACCTTCCATTACCTTATACAGATCGGAGCTGATGAAACGATGAGGCTCGGGCAGTTGGGTGGTATCGCCTGCCATATAAGCTGCTGCTTGCCGAAAACGTTTTACGGCTGTTTCACTTTGTTCCACGGAAAAGGGTACTGTAACATTGATTTCTGTTTCCATTCTGTTTTTCCAGAATCCGTCTGTCAAAGTGACTTCATTGAATGGTACAGGTGTGATTTGTTCTTTTTCTGCAGCGCAACTTCCTAATAGTAGGGATATTGCTATTTCAATAAATCCTTTTATTGTTTTCATATTTAGTCTGTTACCTTGATTGTGGGTATTTGTCTTTCTCCGAATATTATCCCAAACTGATTTAAAAAATTTGATGATTGGGAAATGGGATACAGTGATTATAAGTTGTCTTCTTTTTTATTCTGTCTATCTTTACATTGGTTGGCAAGAATTGTAGAAGGGCTTTCATAATGGAAATAATCTATATCCACATAGCCACCTGCCACTTTCGTCGCATAATTAAACAAGGCGAACTTATTGCCGGTAAAATGGGCCATGCTGAAAATCATGTGGAATTTTTCGCCTAATTGTTCCCATTTCTTTCCATCAAGACTATAATAAAAAAGAGCATCATCTGTTGTGAAATCACAAGCCATTTTCAAATAAATACGGTCTTGTGAGAATGGGATGCGTGCTTTTTCTACACCCCTGTCTGTCATGATAAGATATTTGTCAGTGCCTTCTTTTATGACAGTTAATGTTCCTGGTTCGGAACAGAATGCTGCTAATCCGCATCTATCTCCGTCTTTCATGTGGTTTAATTCCATCGCAATCATGCCTGCACACAGAGGACCTTCCGTGCGTTGAGTTAAAGTGTTACGTGCCTCAAATAAGTCTTTTACCACTTTACCTGTTTTCAGGCGTAAATATCCGGGACGTTCTGTAACCGACCAAAGTGTATTATCCGGATTATGATTCCATTGCCAGGTTAATCCTAATTTGTTTTCTTTGTAGATAAACTCATCGCTAACTACCAGACCTTCCTTTTTGCTGTAACCTTGTATTGGTTTTTCCATTGTTAAAGGTACTTTGCCATTTTTATCCCCCAGCATAGGCCATCCTTCTTCCCAACGGCATGGCATTAATACAGGTACGCGTCCTACTGCTTCATGGTCTTGAAACAACATGGCATACCAATCTCCTTGCTCTGTATCAATAAAGCATCCTTGTGCCACTCCGTGGCCGGCATATCCCATGTCATCAGAAAGAATGGTTTTCATTTCATAAGGACCTTCAATCTTCTCGGAACGGAAACAGAGCTGGGTTCGGATACCTCCTTCCGGCCACCAGATTAGAGTGAGATAGTATTGTCCATTAAACTTATATATATGAGTTCCTTCCAGTAGTCCTTTAGGCTCTCCGGATATAACCTCTACATTCAGGCCATTTTCTTTTATTCCGGATAAATCATCTTTAAATTCAATGATGCGAATATGTCCACTTCCATAAGCCAAATAAATTTTTCCATCTTCATCAAACAGCATTGATGCGTCATGCAAATATTCATCAATTACTAATTTCTTTTCCCATTTGCCAAAGGGATCTTTGGTGGTGTAAACATAAGATTTATTTCCTGTTCCAAAGAAAACATAGAATATGCCGTCATGATAACGTAAGGAAGCGGCCCATTGTCCGCGGCTATAAATGTTTCCTCCTTCCAAATTATTTTTGGGGCTTTCATTTAACTCATCAAATACATAGCTGATGATTTCCCAGTTAACCATATCCTTTGAATGCATAATCGGTGCACCAGGAGACATGTGGGCAGTAGTGCTTACCATAAAATAATCACTCCCGACACGAATTACATCTACATCTGGAACATCCGCATAAATCAACGGATTTGTAAATGTTGTTTCTTCTGTTATTTGCTTTTCTGTACTTCCACAACTTCCAATTGTGCAAAGTAGTAGTAGGCTACTTACCCATACTCCCAATTTCATATTCATACCATTTTGTATTTTAATAGTTAAAACAATGACCTGTTCGATTATATTAGCTCGTGCAAATTATTTTAAGGTATTGGTATCGGTCTTTTTACAAAGAAAAAAAATGAATAAGAAAAGGAATAGAATATTTGCTGCAAAATATAGGAGAAAAGTATCAAAAGCTATCAGCTGATATTGATGTAATAATAAAGCTCATGGAAAATAATTTTTACATCATCGGTATATTGTATTTTCTAAAGCATAACAGCTTAAATAAATCATGCGAATCTGTAATAAAACTCAGATTCGCATGATTTATGAATTATATTTTATGTGGATAAATGGGTAATGTATTTGTTATTCTCCCACTTCTTCAATTTCCATTACTTCCATTACGCCTGCATACTCAGCTGCAAAACCCTCGGAAGAAGGGCCCTGGATGCGGACTTTCAGTTTGGCTGGTATGGCTGTATAGGGTTTTGCATCGGAGGGAAGAACTGCTTCATAGCGTTTCTTCAGTTCACCCGACTTGTCAACAACCCAATAGGCTGTAGTGTCTGCATCGGGAGTGAAGCTGTAGGCTTCGTGTCCCATGATAAGTTGTCCGTGGAGTACCTGAATGGAGTCGAATAGCTGGATGCTCTGCTCATCAAACAAAGGCATATCTTGTCCCACCTCAACGAAGACTGCTTTCTGGGGATGGGTGTGGAATACCTCGAAATAACGTGCTCCGCTGTTGCCTACTCCCCATCCATAGCAAGTAAAGGGCACAGGTTCGTGCTGGCCGCGGTCAGCCAGTTTTTTCGCTGACTTCCCGGTGGGCTCCAGGATGTAGCGGGTTACTCCAGCGCGGTTGGATTTTACTTCACGGAAATCGCAAGTCAGGCTGTCCGCCCAGTTCTTATCCATGAAAATACGTGGGTGAGACTGCAGGAACGGGATAAGTGAATGGATGTCCTTGCCCGGTATATCCAATATCTGAATAACCGGGTCCGAAGTTTGTTTGTGGCCATTTTCCATACGTTCTATGCGTGCACCCGGAATAGAAGCGTCGGTGATGATACGTAGATTTTCGTTGCATTGTGCCCATAGCCGCAGACCGGCTCCCGTGACAGTCTGCCACTGGAAGCCTTCGTAGCCTTCTCTGGAGGGGCTTTCGGGGAACACTTCACTTTGTTCTGTCTGAATGCCGGAGTTTCCGGCTTGTTTTTTAGACGACGGATTGCAGGCTGTCAATAAGCAAAGACCTGCCAAGGGAATAAGTATTCTTTTCATGGTTAATATTTATAACAAGGTTCTTTATTGTTGTGAAATAAGGAAGGCCGTGTAAGCGATGTAGCATGCTACTAACAGTCCTCCTTCTATGCGGGTGATGGTCCGTTTCTTGAAGAACCAACCCACCAGCCAGAACAGGATGGAAGAGCCTACCAGTACAGCCATGTCGATGTTGTTGATATTTCCCATAGGGAGAGGGGACAGGCTTGCACTACATCCTAATACAAAGAATACATTGAACAGGTTGCTGCCGATGACGTTACCAATGGCAATACCCGGATTCTTTTTCAAGGCCGCCGTGACGGAAGTTGCCAGTTCCGGCAGAGAGGTACCTCCGGCCACCAGTGTAAGTCCGATGATAGAGTCGCTGACACCTAATGAACGGGCAATACCGCTGGCACCGTCTACAAAAAATTGTCCGCCAAAGATTAATCCGGCCAGTCCTCCTATAATATATAGGGCTGATTTCCATGCTGGAAGTTCCTTCACCTTCTGTTCTTCGCCACCATCTTCGTTCCCATTGCGGGCGATGGCAAACGTATAACGCATAAAAATCAGGAAGAAGCCTAATAGTACCAGCCCGTCTATCCGGCTGATGATGTCTCGGCTTCCTCCGTCGAGTATGCAATCGTTGGCAAAGCAGGTGAGTACCAGTGCAGAAAGAATGACCAGCGGAATTTCCTTGCTCATAGTGCCCTGCCCCACTTGTATGGGGAGAACCAGAGCGGTGCATCCGATAATCATCAACACATTGAAGATATTACTTCCTACCACGTTACCGATAGCCATTTCAGCACTTCCCTGTAGTGAGGAGAGTACGCTGATAACCAGTTCAGGAGCAGAGGTCCCGAAGGCTACAATGGTCAATCCGATAACCAGGTCGGAGATACGAAAACGTTTGGCTACAGAGGCTGCTCCGTCAGTCAGTCCGTTGGCTCCTATTAAAATCAAAGCTAATCCGCCGATTAATAAAAGTAGATTCATCCACATACGATACTGTTTTTAGTCCTTTTCTGTTAGCTGGAACGTTTTTCCGTCTGTACTACGTGTCAGTGTAGCTTCTTTTCCTTTACCGCGCAAATCGAGAATGGTATTCTTGTAACCGTAACCTGAGGCTGTGCGGTACTGCGAGAGTAACATGTATTGTCCGTCCAGACATACTTCAGCGAGGGCTTCATGCGGATAGAATGCCACAGGGATTTCTGTCTTTTCCTCGGTGAGGAAGGAGGTTTCTATTTTTTTATCGGTTCCGTACGTGCTATAAAGCAGACGTCCTCTTCTGGATACAATCCAGGAGTCTGCACAGGCTTGCACCTGATAGGTGTCGTCGTCTTCTACGTTCCAGACAGCAATGCCGTCAGGACGTACACGGCGGTCGAGTATGACTTTGGTATCAGGTAAGAACACTTCTACCTTTGAAGAATCAGTTGCAAACACTAAGAAGCCGGCTTGGGTTGCCTGGCTGTCGGTGGAAGAGAGTACTTTTTGTCCTGTCTCAAAAATCCGGATGTCTTTTTGTAATACGTCCGACCAGGTGTATCCCGTAGAAGCCTTGTCTGTTCCGACTAAAGGTGCTGATTCCGGCTGGCGTATATATTTTATCTGATAATCGGCCCCTTTCCGGAGGGTGAGAGTGTCTTGTTGTAAAGAAAGGATGGCCAGTGTATCTGAGAATGAAATTGTCTGTCCGTTTCCGATGCTTTTCCCGTTCAGAATGAGCTGTCCGTCCGGCAGAAGTTGCCAGCTTTCATATTGCAGAGTAGCCATGCCGATGGAGGAGGCTTTTCCTTCCTTGGCCAGTGTCATTCCTTGTACGAAGTTGGATGAAGGAGGAAGTATTTCTGTCCAGTTGCCCAACAAGTCAGTTTCGTTTACGGCAGTCTTAGGACTGCATGCTATCAAACCTCCCAGAAAGAGAGGTAAGGCGATTTGTTTCATTTGTTGTTTTTTCATGGTGATATGTTTTTTGTTTATAATGCAGTGGTATAGTCTTATACTGCATGTGTCACAACTCTTTTTACGGTTACAGTAAGTGCAAATATACAAATTACTTTAAGTTTCCAAGGTAATAACGGTTTATAGGTTATAAAAATGCACGATTCTCCTCCTTTTTTGCATGATTAATAGTTGTATGTGATACACTAATTCCCTATCTTTGCATCAAACGTTAACATATAAAGTATATGAGAAACAGAATCCTGTCTTTGTTATTCTTACTTCCGTTTATTTCGGAATCAGTGTCTGCCGCATTGGTGGAAGAAAAAGATTATGTAGCTTATTTGTTTACTTATTTTACGGGGAATCATATCAGTGAAGAAGCCGTATGTTATGGGGTAAGTATGGATGGATATACCTATTATGCCCTGAATAATAACAAACCGGTGCTTGATTCAAAAGTAATCAGCTCTACCGGTGGTGTGCGCGACCCTCATATCCTGAGAGGAGAAGACGGTCAGACTTTTTATATGGTAGTGACTGATATGGTATCGGACAATGGTTGGGATTCTAACCGCGCGATGGTACTGCTGAAATCTACAGACCTGGTAAACTGGTCGCATTCTGTCATTAATATGCAGAAGCGTTATCCGGGGCAGGAAAAGCTGAAACGTGTATGGGCTCCTCAGACTATTTATAATAAGGAGGTTGGAAAGTACATGGTATACTGGTCCATGCAGTATGCCGGTGGGGTAGACGTGATTTATTATGCGTATGCCAATGAAGATTTTACGGACTTGGAAGGAGAACCTAAACCTCTTTTTATTCCAAAGGATAAGAATTCTTGTATAGACGGTGATATCGTGTATAAAGACGGTGTATATCATCTTTTCTATAAGACGGAAGGACATGGTAACGGCATTAAAGTAGCAACTACCCGTTCACTGACCTCCGGAGAATGGGAAGAACAACCGGACTATAAACAGCAGACAAAGGAAGCGGTGGAAGGAGCCGGTACGTTCAAACTGATTGGACAGGACAAGTACATTCTGATGTACGATGTATACATGAAGGGAGCTTATCAGTTCACGGAAACAACCGACTTGAAAAACTTCAAGGTGATAGATCATGCGGTGAAGATGAATTTCCATCCTCGTCATGGTACCATCATTCCTATTACTCGTGCAGAATTGAAGCGCATTACAGACAAATGGGGAAAACCGGCTGAACTGGGTGAACTGCCGGTAAATCCGGTATTGCCGGGATTCCATGCAGACCCTGAAGTGCTGTATTCACAGAAAACTCAACGTTATTACATTTATTCTACTACAGACGGACAACCGGGATGGGGAGGATGGTATTTTACCGTATTCTCTTCGGCTGACTTGAAAGACTGGACTTACGAAGGAGTGATGCTGGATTTACGTTCTCCGCAGGTCCCATGGGCGAATGGAAATGCCTGGGCACCGGCTATTGAAGAGAAACTGATTGATGGAAAATATAAATATTTCTTCTATTATAGCGGTAACCCGAACGATGATTCGGGCAAGAAGATTGGAGTCGCTGTGGCAGATTCACCTGTAGGACCTTTCAAGGATATGGGCAAACCGATCATTACAGATTCTCCGGTCGGACACGGACAGCAGATTGACGTGGATGTGTTTACCGATCCGGTTTCCGGCAAATCTTACTTGTACTGGGGTAATGGCTATATGGCCGGCGCTGAACTGAACGATGACATGGTGTCTATCAAGAAGGAAACATTGAAAGTGATGACTCCGAAAGGAGGTACATTGAAAGATTATGCGTATCGTGAAGCGCCATACGTGTTCTATCGTCAGGGATTGTACTATTTCTTGTGGTCGGTAGATGATACGGGTTCAGCGAACTATCATGTGGCATACGGTACATCGGATTCTCCATTAGGCCCGATTAAGGTAGCTAAGGACCCGGTTGTAATGATACAAGACCCGTCGAAAGAAATTTACGGTACGGCACATAATTCCGTAGTCCGTAAACCGGGTACAGATGAATGGTATATCGTGTACCATCGTATCAATAAAAATTACCTGGATAAAGACAAAGCTCCTGGTGTACACCGCGAAGTTTGTATCGACCGAATGGAATTTAATGCGGACGGCACGATTCAGCGGGTGAAAGTTTCCAAATAATAATCTTAAATAAAACCTTCTTACCTATGAAACACCTGACACATTTGGCAGCCTTATGTGCATGCCTTACCAGTTTTCCTGTATCAGCGCATGTGCAGGAAGTGATGAATGAACCGGATTCAGTATATCTGTTTTCGTATGCTACCGTGAACGATGCGGGGCGTAGTGGCTTGAAATTAGCCTGGAGTACAGATGCAACACGCTGGTTCAGTATCGGCAACGGATATGGATACGTGAGATGTGATTATGGCACCTGGGGAGCCGAGAAACGTATGTTTAATCCTCATCTGGTGCGTGATGAAAAGGGAGTATGGCACTGCTTCTGGCAGTTGAACGAAAGTGGAAAAGAATGGGGACATGCCACTTCGCCGGATTTAATGAAGTGGAATCCGCAGACTTACTATATGCAGCCTGCTCGGGACGGTGAACAGGTCCCGACCGTAAAACGAGGAAGTGAAACGCGTAAGAAAGCCGTAGTGGAAGGTGTATTGGAACAAGGATATGTGCAGAAAGTGGCCTGGGAAGACGTGGACCGGCTGTTGAAGTTCGTGGACTACCGGGCCTACAGAGACCAGTTGCACAATGAACGTACAGAACAGGATGCACAACGTTTTGCCGGACTGGCTCCTGTATCCCTGCAGTTGACGGTACGTCCGGAAGAGGCGAAGCCTATCAGTGATAAATTGATTGGTATTTTCTTTGAAGATATTAATTACGGAGCAGATGGTGGACTTTATGCGGAACTGGTACAGAATCGTGACTTTGAGTATTCTCCGAAGGACAATGCACATCAGGGATTTGACAGTGGCTATGCCTGGAGCGTATGGGAGAACGGGCAGTCGTCGACTGTGAAGGTGGCAACTGAAAATCCTTTGCATGAGAACAATCCGCATTATGTCGTGTTGCAGGCTAAGCCGGGAATGGCCCTCCGTAATCCAGGCTTTGATGGAATTACGTTGAAGAAAGGAGAAAAGTATGATTTCTCTGTCTTCTCTCGTATGCCTGAAGGAAGCAAAGGTGGAAAAGTAATCGTACGCTTGCTGGATAATGAGGGAAAGGAAGTGGCGAAAGCTTCTGTACGGGTAGCAGCCGGAAAATGGAAAAAGCAGTCGGCTGTACTGACGGCTCAGACTGATGTGGATGCAGCTGTGCTTTCAGTGGAACCGGAAGTGACGGGAGAATTGCATCTGGATATGGTTTCCTTGTTCCCTCAAGAGACTTTCAAGGGGCGTAAAAACGGATTGAGAGCTGACTTGGCACAGACGTTGGCCGATTTGCATCCGCGCTTTGTACGTTTCCCGGGCGGTTGTGTGGCACATGGAAACGGAATTGATAATATTTATCGCTGGAAAAACTCAGTGGGTCCGCTGGAAGCCCGTAAACCGATGGGGAACTTGTGGGGGTATCATCAGACATTAGGCTTGGGGTACTTTGAGTATTTCCAGTTCTGTGAAGATATAGGAGCAGAGCCTCTTCCAGTGCTGGCGGCAGGTGTTCCATGTCAGAATTCGGCTTGTATTCCGGGAAAACCTTTGAGCGGCGGACAGCAGGGAGGTATTCCCATGGAAGAGATGGATGCATACGTGCAGGATATTCTGGACCTGATAGAATATGCCAATGGTGACCCGAAAAAGAATAAATGGGCAAAGATGCGTGCAGAAGCAGGCCATCCGAAACCTTTCAACCTGAAGTACATCGGCATTGGAAACGAGGATTTGATTACGCCTATTTTTGAGGAGCGTTTTGAAATGATTTTCAAGGCTGTAAAAGAAAAGTATCCGGAAATCACGGTGATTGGTACGGTCGGTCCTTTCTATGAAGGTACGGATTATGAAGCCGGATGGAAGTTTGCTACGCGCCTGAATGTGCCGATGGTGGATGAACATTATTATAATACACCGGGCTGGTTTATAAATAACCAGGATTATTACGACCGTTATGACCGTACAAAACCTAAAGTGTATTTAGGAGAGTACGCTGCACATTTGCCGGGACGTCCCAATAACATTGAAACAGCTTTGGCTGAGGCGCTGTATCTGACTTCGGTAGAACGTAATGGTGATATCGTGTCAATGACTTCTTATGCGCCTTTGTTGGCCAAGGAAGGACATACTCAGTGGAACCCCGATTTGATTTATTTCAATAACCGTGAGGTGAAACCTACCGTAGGTTATTACACCCAGCAGCTTTACGGACAGAATTCCGGAGACACTTACTTGCCTGCCGACCGGAAAATAGACAATCCTCGTCAGGATGTGCAGAAACGTATCGGTACTTCTGTGGTACGTGACAGTAAGACGGGAGATTGGATTGTGAAGCTGGTGAACTTGTTGCCAGTTCCGGTAAAGACGAAAGTGGAAGGCTTGGCGCAAACTGAAAATGGAAAAGCCGTTTTGCAGGTCTTGAGTGGAAAACCTACCGACAAAAATGCACGACCGGTGAAAAAAGATGTATTCGTGACAGAATTGTCGCAGTATGAAATGCCGGCTTATTCTTTGAGCGTGATTCGTATAAAGGCGGATGAAACGACAAAGTAACCATGCCTTTGAATGATTTTTAGGTTATAATTGATTGATTTCTATTTCCACAGTTTGGTAGTAAGTCTCTATTTTTGTAAAAGAGAAAAATGAATACCATGAATAAATTATTGAGAAAATTATCATTAGGGGTGGTTTGTCTTTTGATGACGGCTTTTATTTGCTCGTGTCAAAGTGCGCAGACCGGTGGAACGTTTGAAGTGGGAAAAAATACGTTCCTGTTAAATGGAAAGCCTTTTGTAGTGAAAGCTGCAGAGGTGCATTATCCGCGTATCCCGGAACCTTACTGGGAGCAGCGTATCCTTTCTTGTAAGGCTTTGGGTATGAATACCCTTTGTCTGTATGTGTTCTGGAACTTGCATGAACAGCAGCCGGGTAAGTTTGATTTCTCCGGCAATAAAGATATTGCCAAGTTCTGCCGTTTGGCTCAAAAGCATGGAATGTACGTCATTGTACGTCCGGGTCCGTATGTATGTGCAGAATGGGAAATGGGTGGATTGCCCTGGTGGCTGCTGAAGAAAGACGATGTGCAGTTGCGTACGCTGGATCCTTATTATATGGAACGTGTTGGTATTTTCATGAATGAAGTAGGCAAGCAACTGGCTGACTTGCAGATTTCTCGTGGTGGAAATATCATCATGGTGCAGGTAGAGAATGAATATGGCTCGTATGGAATAGATAAACCGTATGTGTCGGCCATTCGTGATTTGGTGAAAAAAGCCGGCTTTACAGATGTGCCTCTTTTCCAGTGTGACTGGAGCTCTAACTTCACTAACAATGCACTGGATGATTTGTTGTGGACCGTAAACTTTGGTACAGGAGCCAATATTGACGAGCAGTTCAAGAAACTGAAATCGTTGCGTCCGGAAACTCCGATGATGTGTAGTGAGTTCTGGAGTGGCTGGTTCGACCACTGGGGCCGGAAGCACGAGACTCGTGATGCGGCTACCATGGTGAGCGGTATCAAAGATATGCTGGACCGTAATATCTCTTTCAGTCTTTATATGACACACGGAGGAACAACCTTTGGCTGGTGGGGCGGTGCCAACAATCCGGCTTACTCGGCTATGTGTAGCTCATACGATTATGATGCGCCTATCAGTGAAGCAGGATGGACTACACCGAAATACTTCCAGTTGCGTGATTTGCTGAAACAGTATCTTCCGGAGGGAGAAACCTTGCCGGAACCTCCGGCTCAGTATCCGGTGATTTCTGTACCGGCTATCACAGAATGGGAAGTAGCACCGTTGTTCGATAATCTGCCTCAGGCTAAACAGTCGGAAGATATTAAGCCTATGGAACAGTTTGACCAGGGCTGGGGAAGTATCTTGTATCGTACAACATTGAAAGAAGATGTAAAAGGTATTTTGCATATTGATGAAGTACACGACTGGGCACAGGTTTTTGCTGATGGGAAATTACTGGGCCGCTTAGACCGTCGTCGTGGTGAGTTCACTTTACCGCTGAAAGAAACCTTGAAAAAAGGTACACGTCTGGATATTCTGGTAGAAGCGATGGGACGTGTGAACTTTGACAAGTCAATTCATGACCGGAAGGGTATTACGAACAAAGTGGAAGTGGCAAGCGGTGAACAGGTGAAGGAACTGAAAGGCTGGGAAGTATACAACTTGCCTCCGTTCTATGAGTTTGTCAGCCAGAAGAACTATCAGGCAGGCAAGCCGGTTGACGGACCTGCATATTATAAAGCAACTTTCCATCTGGATAAAACGGGAGATACTTTCCTGGATATGCAGACCTGGGGAAAAGGTATGGTTTGGGTAAACGGACATGCTATGGGACGTTTCTGGGAAATCGGTCCGCAGCAGACTTTGTATATGCCGGGTTGCTGGTTGAAAGAAGGAGACAATGAAATTATTGTACTCGACCTGAAAGGACCGGCCGAAGCCAAAGTGGTAGGTGTAGAAAAACCGATTCTGGATATGCTGCGTGAAAAAGCACCGGAAACACATCGCAAAGATGGACAGAACCTGAACTTGAAAGCTGAAAAAGTAGTAAATGCAGGTACTTTCAAGGCTGGAAACGGCTGGCAGGAAGTACGTTTTGCGCAGCCTGCAGCAGGACGCTATTTCTGTCTGGAAGGTACTTCTAACTATGAAGGAAACAATATCGCAGCCATTGCAGAGTTGGATGTGCTGGATAATAACGGAAAACCTGTTTCTCGTGAGAACTGGAAGATTGTGTATGCCGACAGTGAAGAAACACGCAGTGGAAACCGTACGGCAGATAAAGTCTTCGACTTGCAGGAAAGTACTTTCTGGCAGACGGTAGATAATACCGCTTATCCTCATCAGATTGTCATAGATTTAGGTAAGGAATATAATGTGACCGGTTTCCGGATGTTGCCTCGTGCAGAAGCCGGTGCACCAGGTTTGATAAAGGATTACAAAGTATATGTAAAGAAATCTGACTTTACGTATTGACTTTCAGTTCGTATTAAGACTTAAGGTATTAAAAGGTGGAAATATCCCATGGACGATGAGTCTGTGGGATATTTTTTTACGACCTTTATCGTTCAATATGCAATCAGTATATAAGGGACGGTTGCATGTAGCAATTTTTATGAATGTATAAATGCCATGAAAGTGCTGAGTAAATAACCTAATTATAAAATAAATACTAAAGTTTAAGGATGATACCCTGATAACTCGGGAAAAAGCATTAATTTCGCGAATTCAAATGAAACTTTAGAATTTTGATACCAAAAAACTTTACGATAATGATGGAACTTGATTTACTCACGGCTGTATCACCGATTGACGGTCGCTACAGAAGCAAAGCAGGAACTTTGGCTGCTTATTTTTCAGAATATGCGCTCATGAAGTATCGTGTGCGGGTGGAAATTGAATATTTCATCACTTTATGTGAATTGCCTTTGCCGCAGTTGGCATCATTTGATGCAACTCGTTTTGAATCTCTTCGTGATATCTACCGTAATTTCTCAGAAGGAGATGCTGCACGTATCAAGGAAATTGAGAGTGTGACAAATCACGACGTGAAAGCTGTTGAGTATTTCATCAAGGAGCAGTTTGATAAACTGGGTGGACTGGAACCTTACAAGGAATTTATTCACTTTGGACTGACATCACAGGATATCAATAACACTTCAGTTCCTTTGTCTATCAAGGATGCACTGGAAGAAGTCTATTATCCGCAGATTCAGAAACTGATTGACCAGTTGACTACCTACGCAGAAGAATGGAAAAATATTCCGATGCTGGCAAAGACTCACGGACAGCCTGCTTCTCCTACTCGTCTGGGTAAGGAAATCATGGTCTTCGCTTATCGTCTGAATCGTCAGCTGGCTGTATTGAAAGCTTGTCCGTTGACTGCGAAATTTGGTGGAGCAACCGGAAACTACAATGCACATCATGTAGCTTATCCAAATTTTGACTGGAAGGCTTTCGGTAATAAGTTTGTTGCTGAAAAATTAGGTCTGGAACGTGAAGAATATACTACACAGATTTCAAATTACGACGGACTGGGTGCTATCTTCGATGCAATGAAGCGTATCAATACCATCATGATTGACATGAACCGTGACTTCTGGCAATATATTTCCATGGAGTACTTCAAGCAGAAAATCAAAGCTGGTGAGGTTGGATCAAGTGCCATGCCGCATAAGGTGAACCCGATTGACTTTGAAAATGCAGAAGGTAACCTGGGAATGGCCAATGCAATATTGGAACATCTTTCTTCCAAACTGCCGGTATCTCGTTTGCAGCGTGACTTGACGGACTCTACAGTATTGCGTAATATCGGTGTTCCTTTCGGACATACGGTAATTGCTATCCAGAGTTCACTGAAAGGTCTTGGAAAATTGCTGTTGAATGAACATAAAATCTATGAAGATCTCGACAATTGCTGGAGCGTAGTAGCTGAAGCTATTCAGACAATCTTGCGCCGTGAAGCTTATCCACATCCGTATGAAGCGTTGAAAGCGCTGACTCGTACGAACCAGGCTATTACAGAAGCTTCTATCAAAGATTTTATTGAAACACTGAACGTCAGCGAGGATATTAAAAAGGAATTGCGTGCGATTACTCCGCACAACTATACTGGAGTCTAACTTAAAAAATAAATATCGCCCGAGAGGGTGTTGAGTATTAATATTAGCATTAAACAAAAAAATTATGGCAGAAAAAGAATTCAGACAAGATGGCGAAAACAGCCAGTCTGGCCGCGATGGTTACAAGTCTTACAACAGAGAGGGATATAACAAATATGGTAGAGGCGAGAAAAGCAATAGCTACGGTCGCCGTCCGTATAATAACAATAGAGAAGGGGGAGAAGGGTATCGTTCTTCTTATAATCCTCGTTTTAATAATGGAGAGGACCGTCCGCAGAGAGGGGGCTATGGCAATCGCCCGCAGCGTGCGTACGGAAACCGTTCCTATAATAATGAAGGAGGGGAACAGCGTACTTCTTACAATCCTCGTTTTAACAACAATAATGGTGGACGTCCGCAGCGTGCATACACTCCTCGTTTCAACAACAACCAGGAAGGAGGAGAACAGCGTTCATATCGTCCACGCTTTAACAATGCACAGCAAGGTGGAGAGCAGCGCCCGTATCGTCCTCGTTTTAACAACAATGGCGGACAGCAGGGTGGATATGGTCGTCCACAGGGAGGTTACCGTCCGCGTACTGCCGACTACAACCCGAATGCAAAATATAGCATGAAGAAGCAGATCGAGTATAAAGAACTGCTGACAGATCCGGATGAACCGATTCGTTTGAACAAGTTCCTTGCGAATGCAGGTATCTGCTCTCGTCGTGAAGCGGATGAGTTTATTACTGCAGGAGTGGTATCTGTAAATGGTGAAATCGTAACGGAACTGGGTACAAAGGTGAAACGTTCGGATGAAGTGAAGTTCCACGATCAGCCGGTAAATATTGAGCGTAAGGTCTATGTGCTGCTTAATAAGCCGAAAGATTGCGTAACGACTTCGGATGACCCGCAAGAACGTAAGACGGTGATGGATTTCGTGAAAGGTGCTTGCAAGGAGCGTATCTATCCGGTAGGACGTCTGGACCGTAATACAACAGGTGTGCTGCTGTTGACAAATGACGGTGACCTGGCATCGAAACTGACTCATCCTAAGTTCTTGAAGAAGAAAATTTATCATGTATATTGTGACAAGAATGTAACAAAGGCAGACTTGGATCAGATTGTACAGGGTATTACACTGGATGATGGTGAAATCCATGCTGATGCTATCAGCTACGCGTCGGATACAGACAAGTCGCAGGTAGGTATTGAAATCCACTCTGGAAAGAATCGTATCGTACGTCGTATTTTCGAATCGCTGGGCTATCGTGTGATTAAGCTGGACCGTGTGTATTTTGCGGGATTGACCAAGAAGGGGTTGCGTCGCGGTGACTGGCGTTATCTCACAGAACAGGAAGTGGCCATGCTTCGTATGGGATCTTTTGAATAATGATAAAATAGTAGAACACAGGGATACGCGGAAACGAGGCATCCCTGTGTTTTTAGATTAATTGATAAAATATAGAATCAAAATGGAAACAATTCGTAGAACAAAAATTGTTGACCTGCTGAAGCGTGAAGATTTTGGCGCGATGGTCAATGTGAAAGGTTGGGTGCGTACTCGCCGTGGTAGCAAACAGGTAAACTTTATTGCATTGAATGATGGTTCTACTATAAATAATGTGCAGATTGTAGTCGACTTAGCTAATTTTGATGAAGAGTTGCTGAAGCTGGTTACAACAGGCGCATGTCTGAGTGTGAATGGAGAACTGGTAAAATCGGTAGGTTCCGGACAGGCAGCAGAAATTCAGGCACGTGAGATTGAAGTATTGGGTACTTGTGACAATACTTATCCATTGCAGAAAAAAGGACATTCAATGGAATTCTTGCGTGAGATTGCTCACTTGCGTCCTCGTACGAATACATTTGGTGCAGTGTTCCGCATCCGTCATAACATGGCTATTGCAATTCATAAGTTCTTCCATGAAAGAGGTTTCTTCTATTTCCACACTCCTCTGATTACAGCATCAGACTGTGAAGGTGCCGGACAGATGTTCCAGGTTACTACCATGAACCTCTATGATTTGAAGAAAGATGAAAACGGTTCTATTATTTATGATAATGACTTCTTCGGAAAGCAGGCAAGTCTGACAGTTTCCGGACAGTTGGAAGGCGAATTGGCCGCTACTGCTTTGGGAGCAATTTATACATTCGGACCGACATTCCGTGCGGAAAATTCAAATACACCGCGTCACTTGGCTGAGTTCTGGATGATTGAACCGGAAGTAGCTTTCAATGACATCAATGACAACATGGATTTGGCGGAAGAATTCATCAAATATTGTGTACAGTGGGCATTGGACAACTGTTATGATGATGTGAAGTTCTTGAACGATATGTTCGACAAGGGCTTGATTGAACGTCTGCAGGGTGTATTGAAGGAATCATTTGTACGTCTGCCTTATACAGAAGGTATCAAGATTCTGGAAGAAGCAGTAGCTAATGGACATAAGTTTGAATTCCCGGTTTACTGGGGCGTGGATTTGGCTTCAGAGCACGAACGCTTCTTGGTAGAAGAACACTTCAAACGTCCGGTTATCTTGACCGATTATCCGAAAGAAATCAAGGCGTTCTATATGAAACAGAACGAAGATGGCAAGACTGTACGTGCTATGGATGTGCTGTTCCCGAAGATTGGCGAAATTATCGGAGGTTCAGAGCGTGAAGCAGATTATGACAAGCTGCTGACTCGTATTCAGGAACTGAATATCCCGATGAAGGATATGTGGTGGTATTTGGATACTCGTAAGTACGGTTCATGCCCGCATTCTGGCTTCGGATTAGGCTTTGAACGTCTGTTGCTGTTTGTAACAGGTATGGCAAATATCCGTGATGTGATACCGTTCCCGCGTACACCGCGTAACGCAGAATTCTAAAAGAAGATTCTATTTATCTATAAAAGAAAAAGTCATTCCGTTGGGGATGACTTTTTTTATGTTTTTACGATAGAAAAACGTGCATAAAATGCGTGATTGTCAAAATATTTTATAATTTTGTGATAACCTGATAGGTAATTCTAATACTTATAGTTATGAAAATACGTTATTTCTTTCTGGTAGCGTTTCTGATGCTTTTAGCTGTCGGCAATTCGATGGCCCAGGATGTGCAGGAAAAAACTCCTATTAATTTGCATGGAGTTTGGCAGATGTGTTTCTATCGTTCTAATTCTCCGGATATACCGGGTGAACTTAAGACAAGTAATTCTCTGAAGATTCTTTCTGATGACGGACGTTTTACCAATTTGTTGATGATGCAGACAGGAGCTGTTATTTTGGGCTATGGAACTTATGAAATAAACAGTGAAGGACTTTATACGGAGTGTGTAGAAAAAAACGTGCATCTTCCGCAGTTGAATGGAAAGAAAAACGAAATGCATTTTGAACTGAAGGAAAATGGAACATTGATGTATGTGAAATATTTCCTGGATAATGATGCCAATGGAAACAGGATAGATTCCTGGTGTCATGAAATCTGGAAGAAAGTCGAAATGGCACCTGTTTATCCGGGTGATGAATTACGCTGACGAAGATTGATGATAAACAAGAAAGGGCCGTTGCAACCCGGATGTTGCAACGGCCCTTTCTTGTTTTATTTCATTTAGGTACGATTCATAATCAACTGGTTATCTCGCGAAAAAAAAACTTAAAATCTTTGTCGGTTAAAAGAAAAGCCGTACCTTTGCAAGCCGATTATTATCAACTAGTGATAAATTTTTAATTCTGAGTGCTTTATTCTTCTTTGTCCGGGAAGGGTAAGGTTGTAGGAATTTGTTTTTTAGTAGTTAACATTTTAAAAAGATTTAAGAGTGGATACTTTAAGTTACAAGACCATTTCTGCAAACAAGGAAACAGCAACTAAAGAATGGGTTGTTGTGGATGCTACCGATCAGGTTGTAGGCCGTCTCGGTGCAAAAGTTGCAAAGTTGTTGAGAGGTAAGTACAAACCTAACTTCACCCCTCACGTAGACTGCGGTGATAACGTTATTATCATCAATGCAGACAAAGTGAAATTTACAGGTAAGAAAATGACCGATAAGGTTTACCTGAGCTATACCGGTTATCCTGGTGGTCAGCGTGAAATTACTCCGGCTCGTCTGTTGGCAAAACCGAATGGCGCTGAAAAATTGATGAAAAAAGTAGTAAAAGGTATGCTTCCTAAGAATCGTCTGGGAGCTAAGTTGCTGGGCAACTTGTATGTTTACGAAGGAAGTGAACACAAACACGAAGCTCAGACTCCGAAAGTAATTGATATTAATACACTTAAATAATAAAGAATGGAAGTAGTAAATGCATTAGGCAGACGTAAAAGCGCAGTAGCTCGCGTTTTCGTTAGCGAAGGTACAGGAAAGATTACTATTAACAAGAGAGACCTTGCACAGTACTTTCCATCAACTATTCTGCAGTATGTAGTTAAACAGCCGTTGAACAAATTGGAAGTGGCTGAAAAATATGATATCAAAGTTAACTTGTGCGGTGGTGGTTTCACTGGTCAGTCTCAGGCTTTGCGTTTGGCTATCGCTCGTGCACTGGTTAAAATCAATCCGGAAGATAAGAAAGCTCTTCGTTCTGAAGGTTTCATGACTCGCGATTCTCGTTCTGTTGAACGTAAGAAACCGGGACGTCCGAAAGCACGTCGTAGATTCCAGTTCAGTAAACGTTAACGAGGGGACAAGTTGGATAAGGGACAAGTTAGCAAGGTGGTTCACTTGGTGGGCCTGTCCTTGTTGCCTCGTCAACTGATACCTCGTCACCTAAAGAAGCGTTTAGTATCTAAACTGTCAGGATTCTTCCTGCAAGTTTTTGTCGGAAAGACTACCGGGCAGTTGGTTCAATAAACAAAAAAGAAAGTAAACGATTAAAATTAAAAACAATGTCAAGAGTAAATTTTGATACATTATTGGAGGCTGGTTGCCACTTCGGACACCTTAAAAGAAAGTGGAACCCTGCAATGGCTCCTTATATTTTCATGGAACGCAACGGTATTCATATCATCGATTTGAACAAAACTGTTGCTAAAGTTGAAGAAGCTGCTGAAGCTTTGAAACAAATCGCAAAATCAGGAAAGAAAATCCTGTTCGTTGCTACTAAGAAACAAGCTAAACAAGTTGTAGCTGAGAAAGCTGCTTCTGTAAATATGCCGTACGTAATCGAACGTTGGCCGGGTGGTATGTTGACTAACTTCCCGACAATCCGTAAGGCTGTGAAGAAAATGGCTACTATCGACAAATTGACAAACGATGGTACTTACTCAAACTTGTCAAAGAGAGAAGTTCTTCAGATTTCTCGTCAGCGTGCTAAGTTGGAAAAGAACTTGGGTTCTATCGCTGATTTGACTCGTCTGCCGTCTGCATTGTTCGTAGTAGACGTATTGAAAGAAAACATCGCAGTTCGTGAAGCTAACCGTTTGGGTATTCCTGTATTTGCTATCGTAGATACTAACTCAGATCCTTCAAACATCGATTTCGTAATTCCGGCAAACGATGACGCTACTAAATCAGTAGAAGTTATCTTGGATGCTTGCTGCGCTGCAATGGCAGAAGGCTTGGAAGAAAGAAAAGCTGAAAAGGTAGATATGGAAGCTGCTGGTGAAAATGCACCGAAAGCTGCTAAGAAAAAAGCTACCAAAGCTCGCATGGATAAAGCTGAAGAAGATGCAATCAACGCATCTAAGGCTGCTGCGTTCATGAGCAAGGATGAAGAAGAAGCTTAATCAATAAAGTAAGTTGAGAATTGAAAATTGAAAATTGGGAAAACTGTATTCTCAATTCTCAATTCTCAATTCTCAACTTTGTTTTTAAGAACATTACTAACTCAAAATAAAAGATATTATTATGGCTGTAAGTATGGCTGATATCACCAAGCTTCGTAAAATGACTGGAGCTGGTATGATGGACTGTAAGAACGCTTTGGCAGAATCAGAAGGCGATTTCGACAAAGCAATGGAAATTATCCGTAAAAAAGGACAGGCTGTAGCTGCAAAACGTTCTGACCGTGAAACTTCAGAAGGTTGCGTGTTGGCAAAATCAACTGGTGACTACGCTGCAATGATTGCTTTGAAGTGTGAAACTGACTTCGTTGCAAAGAACGCAGATTTCGTAGCATTGACTCAGGCTATCCTGGATGCTGCTATCGCTAACAAGTGCCAGACTTTGGATGAAATCAAGGCTTTGCCTATGGGTAACGGTACTATTGCTGATGCAATTGTAGAACGTAGTGGTATCACTGGTGAAAAGACTGAATTGGATGGTTTCAATTTCGTATCAGGTGCTTGCACTGCTGTTTACAACCACATGAATAAGAATCAGCTTTGTACAATCGTTGCATTCAACAAAGAATGCGATGCTCAGGTAGCTCATGAAATCTGTATGCAGATTGCTGCCATGAACCCGATTGCAATTGATGAAGCTGGTGTTCCTGAATCTGTAAAACAGGAAGAAATCAATGTAGCTATTGAAAAGACTAAGGCTGAACAGGTACAGAAAGCTGTTGAAGCTGCTTTGAAGAAAGCTGGTATCAATCCTTCTCACGTAGATAGCGAAGAGCACATGGAAAGCAACATGGCTAAGGGATGGATTACTGCAGAAGATGTAGCTAAAGCTAAAGAAATCAAGGAAAAAGTGGCTGCAGAAAAAGCTGCTAACTTGCCTGAGGCTATGATTGAAAATATCGCAAAAGGCCGTCTGGGTAAATTCTTGAAAGAAGTTTGCTTGCTGAAACAGGAAAGCATCATGGATCCGAAGAAGACTGTAGCTGATGTATTGAAAGCTGCTGATCCGGAACTGGCTGTTGCAGACTTCAAACGTTTCACTTTGCGTGCTGAATAATTTATTAGGATGCAATATTCTTTCGGGCGTGCCATTTGGTACGCCCGATTTGTTTTACGGTTACTTGGTTCAAGTAGCCGTTTTTTATTGATTATTATCAGGAAAAGTAATCTTTCAAGCAGGATTATTTTGTATTTTTGCTGTCGGAAAACATAGAATGGAATTCTAACTTTTAAACAAAATAGATTATGGCAAAGAAAGCGCTTTTAATGATTCTGGACGGTTGGGGTTGTGGCGACCGTCAAAAAGATGATGTAATCTTCAATACTCCGACTCCTTACTGGGACAGTCTGTTGGCTAACTATCCTCATTCACAGCTGCAGGCCAGTGGTGAAAATGTAGGTTTGCCTGACGGTCAGATGGGTAACTCAGAAGTAGGTCACTTGAACATCGGTGCAGGTCGTATCGTATATCAGGATTTGGTGAAGATTAACCGTGCATGTGCCGACAACAGCATTATGCAGAACAAGGAAGTAGTAGCTGCTTTCTCATACGCAAAAGAACATGGAAAAAACATCCACTTCATGGGATTGACTTCCAATGGTGGTGTACACTCTTCTTTGGAACACTTGTTCAAATTGTGTGACATTGCAAAGGAATACGGACTGGAAAATACTTTCATCCACTGCTTCATGGATGGTCGTGATACAGACCCGAAGAGCGGAAAGGGATTCATTGAACAGCTGACTGCTCATTGCGAAAAATCAGCTGGAAAGATTGCTTCTATCGTAGGACGTTTCTACGCAATGGACCGTGACAAACGTTGGGCACGTGTGAAAGAAGCATACGATTTGCTGGTAAACGGTACAGGTAAGAAAGCTACCGACATGGTACAGGCTATGCAGGAATCATACGATGAAGGTGTAACAGACGAATTCATCAAACCGATTTCCAATGCAAACTTCGACGGTACTATCAAGGAAGGTGATGTAGTTATCTTCTTCAACTACCGTAACGACCGTGCAAAAGAATTGACTATCGTATTGACTCAGCAGGATATGCCGGAAGAAGGCATGAAGACCATCCCGGGATTGCAGTACTATTGTATGACTCCGTATGATGCTTCATTCAAAGGTGTACATATCTTGTTCGATAAGGAAAACGTACAGAATACATTGGGCGAATACCTTGCAAGCAATGGCAAGACTCAGCTGCACATTGCAGAAACTGAAAAATATGCCCATGTAACCTTCTTCTTCAACGGTGGACGTGAAACTCCGTATGACAACGAAGACCGTATCCTGGTTCCTTCACCGAAGGTTGCTACTTACGACTTGAAGCCGGAAATGAGTGCATACGAAGTAAAAGATAAACTGGTAGAAGCTATCGGTACACAGAAATATGACTTCATCGTAGTAAACTATGCAAACGGTGACATGGTAGGTCATACAGGTATCTATGAAGCAATTGAAAAGGCTGTAGTAGCTATCGACAACTGTGTGAAAGATACAGTAGAAGCTGCTAAGGCTAACGGTTATGAAGTTATCATCATTGCAGACCACGGAAATGCAGATCATGCATTGAATGAAGACGGTACACCGAACACAGCTCACTCTTTGAATCCGGTTCCGTTTGTATACGTAACTGAAAATAAAGACGCCAAAGTAGAAAATGGTGTATTGGCCGATGTTGCTCCTTCTATCCTGCACATTTTGGGGATGGCACAGCCGTCTGAAATGACAGGTCGCGACCTGATTAAATAAGAATCCACAGGATTTAGAATATAGAGCCGGGGTTCGTTATCGGAAGATAATGGACTCCGGTTTTTATGCGTTATGCCAGTACAATGATACTTCAGATAGCAGGAACGCTGGCAATGCAGTCTTGGACAAAATAAAAAGCCGCAAAGTAAATAAGAGGAATTACTTTGCGGCTTTCTGTCAAAACAGAGTTTATTATGCTTTTACTCCGTTGTATTCGTCAGATACAGTTAATTTTTTGCGGCCTTTAGCGCGACGTGCTGCCAATACTCGGCGACCGTTTGCGGTAGCCATTCTTTCACGGAAACCGTGTTTGTTTCTTCTCTTTCTGTTAGAGGGTTGGAATGTTCTTTTCATTTTCGTATATACTATTTTATGTTATTATTCCATGCGTTCGGGCTGCAAAATTAGTGACTTTTTTTTAATAATCAAAGTGCTAAATCATTTTTAGACAAATCTTTTTGCGTTTTTTCGCGATTTAGATTAATTTTGCAACCGTATTCAGAGAATAAATCAAACTATTACATAATAATAAAGGATTTAAGTTATGATTAATGCTCAAGACATTAAAATCGGAACCGCTATCCGTATGGATGGTAAATTGTATTTCTGCATTGACTTCCTGCATGTAAAACCGGGTAAAGGAAACACTTTCATGCGTACTAAACTGAAAGATGTGGTAGACGGATATGTATTGGAACGTCGTTTCAACATCGGTGAAAAACTGGAAGATGTACGTGTAGAACGTCGTCCTTATCAGTTCTTGTACAAAGAAGGTGATGATTATATTTTCATGAACCAGGAAACTTTCGAACAGGTGCCTATCGCTCATGACCTGATTGAAGGTGTAGACTTCCTGAAAGAAGAAATGATTGTAGAAGTTGTTTCTGATGCTTCTACTGAAACTATCCTGTTCGCAGAATTGCCGGTAAAAGTTCAGCTGAAGGTTACTTACACTGAACCGGGTCTGAAAGGTGATACTGCTACTAACGCTACTAAGCCTGCTACTGTAGAAACTGGAGCTACTGTACGTGTTCCGTTGTTCATCAACCAGGATGAAACTATCGAAGTAGATACTCGCGACGGTTCTTACGTAGGTCGTGTAAAAGCTTAATGCTGACAGACACTGAATTTCAGATAAAAAGAAAGCCGTACTGGATGATTCCGGTGCGGCTTTCTTTTTTTGTGATGCTGGCTTACAGTAATTTGATTCCTTTGCCTGCCTTGAGGGTGATATTCTTGGCTTTTCCGTTGAAGCAGACTTTCGTTTTTCCTCCTTTGCGTGACTGAATGTACAAGGATGTGACCTTGCTGTCTTTCCATTCCATGTCGACGATGAAGCCTCCACGGGCACAGATACCTTTCATGCTGCCGTCCTTCCATTCCTTCGGAAGAGCCGGAAGCAGGGTAATACTGTTTTCCGAAGATTGCATCAGCATTTCAACGACGCCGGCACAACCGCCAAAGTTACCGTCAATCTGGAAAGGCGAGTGGGCATCGAGCAGGTTGGGGTAGGTACCTCCTCCGCGTCGTGCGTCCTTTCCTTTGTATCCGTCCGGACTGACATAACGCAGCAGGCGGCGGTAGATGTGGTATGCATTCTTGCTGTCTTGCAGGCGTGCATAAAGATTGACACGCCAGCCGGTGCTCCAGCCTGTAGTATTGTCACCTTTGATTTCCAGCGTGCGGGCACAAGCCTTTGCCAGTTCCGGCGTTTCTTTTACAGACAGATGATGCCCCGGATACAAGCCGAACAGATGCGACTGATGACGGTGTTGCGGTTCTTGGTCTTCCCAGTCGTGGAACCATTCCTGCAGGTTGCCTTTCTTGCCAATCCGATAAGGCAGCAGACGGGGAAGTGTTCTCTCTATCTGCTTCCGGAAGTCTTTGTCCGTATCCAATGCTTCGGCAGCCTTGGCCGCATCTATCAGGCATTCGCGTGTCATGGCCAGGTCGGATGTGCAACCGTAGGAAGTGGCTCCTGCATAGCCGTCGGGAGTCAGGAACTTGTTTTCGGGCGATGTACCCGGTGAAGTAATCAGCTTGCCGTCTTTTTCTATCAGCCAGTTCAGACAGAACTCGGCTGCACCTTTCAGTACCGGATAATATTGCTGCAGGAATTCTTTGTCCTGTGTGAAGGTGTAGCGTTCCCAGATGTGGGTAGACAGCCAGGCACCTCCCATGGTCCAGCATGCCCACGACGGGTCACCCACGTTCAATCCTACTGGACAGGTCATGGCCCAGATGTCTGTATTCTGTCCCAGGCACCATCCTTTCTGTACACCGTAATAAGCCTTGGCACTCTCTTCTCCCGTATGTTGCAGGTTGGCGATAAAATCCATCAGCGGGCGGTGCATTTCACTTAAGTTGGCCGTTTCGGCTGCCCAGTAGTTCTCTTCCAGATTGATGTTGCTGGTATAGTTACAGCTCCAGGGTGGGAGCAGGCGTTCGTTCCACAAACCTTGCAGGTTGGCAGGTACCCCCGGTGTACGTGAACTGGAAATGAGCAGGTAGCGGCCATACTGAAAATACAATGCTTCCAGTTCCGGATTCCTTTGTGACTTGTCTGTATATTGCAACAGCTGTTCGTCGGTAGGCAGGGCTGCAATGGCCTGGTCTGTCTTGCCGAGGTGAAGCTCTACGCGGTCGAAGAAAGACTTGTAGTCTGCCACGTGTGCATTTTCCAATTCCTCAAACGTTTTCTTTGCTGCCCGTTCCATGCGCCGTGCCACCAGATTCCGGTAGTCACGTCCCTCTTTCATGGGGTCCTTGTCGAAGCCGTTGAAGCTGGTGACGTTAGCTATCAGAATCAAGGCTTCTTTCCCGCCTTTCACCTTCAGCTCACCCGACGGAAAGCTTTTGACCTCACTTTGGGGAGCTATGACCCGAATCAGTGTGCGGAAATGCGTTCCCCGTTCCGGATCATACAGATGCTTGTTGTTTACTCCGTCAAAATAGACGGGATAGGAATGATAGGCAGCATACCCTTCGGCTGAAATTTCGTTGCCGCTGGCCGTAGTGGCATGAGGCAGGAGCGAGTTGAATGAAAGAGTGGCTTGCAGTCCTTGTGTGCTTTCCGTCTGCAGGCGCAGCACAATCACCGAGTCGGGGGCTGAAGCAAAATAATCGCAGGCAAAATCTGCACCGTTTCTCTGGTAAGCAGTCCGTGCCATGGCCCGGCTGATGTCCAGTGTCCGTTGATAGTGGCTTACCTTAGCCGGTTCGGCAGAATAAGTAATGGAAAGCTGGCCCAGCGGCTGATAGTTTTCGCTGTAGTGTCCCTGGACTTTCCGTTGGGCACGGTCGGCTCCCTGGTAATCTTCCTTGTCGAGCAGGGCACGGATTTCCGGAATGGCCTTATAGGCATCGGGAGTTGTGACTTTCCGGTCGGGTTCTCCGGTCCATAGGGTGATGTCGTTCAGAGAGAGTACGTCCTTGTCGGTACCTCCGTAAAGAATAGCTCCCATCGTACCGTTTCCGATGACGAGAGCTTCTTCAAAGAATTCAGCAGGGCGGTTGTAGTGCAGCACTAAGTTTTCTTGTGCTGTAAGATAAGAGGTCGGTAAGGAAAGGATATAAGCTGTAATCATGGCGCCTTTCCACCTTCTTGCAAAGTTACTTTTCATAGTCTATGTGTGAATAAATAAATCAGTTGCAAGTTATCAAGAAATCTTTGTACGGGCAAAGTTCAAGCATGAAAAGTAAGGTGAAAAATGCCGATGAAAAAACGCCCTTGCGTTTTATCTCAAGCGCAAGTACATTTGAAATGAAACGCAAGGACGTTTGCTTTAAAACGTAAAGGCGTTGTGTCTTAAACTCTTTGGCGTTTTAAGCGGGATACAAAAGAGCTTTTAAATTCTTCCGAAACCCCATAAAAAAAGCCTTTTCATCACGATGATGGAAAGGCTTTTTTTTATTTTTTCCAGAAAAATAATCAATTATTTTTTCTTGTGGTTTGCATAACGGCTCATGAACTTGTCCACACGTCCTGCAGTATCCACCAGCTTAGACTTACCAGTGTAGAACGGGTGAGATGAGCTAGAGATCTCCAGCTTAACCAACGGATAAGTTTCTCCTTCGAATTCAATTGTGTCTTTAGTAGCACAAGTTGAACGAGACAGGAACATGTCGCCGTTTGACATGTCTTTAAATACTACCGGACGGTAGTTTTCAGGATGAATGCCTTTTTTCATTTTAGTATATACTTTTTATTGTTATTATTGACAAATAAATATGTGGTAACACTGGTAAAGTGTGTAATGGTCTATTTCGGGTTGCAAAGATACGCTATTTCTTTGAAACTAAAAAGAAATACCCGAAAAAAATATTCTGTCAGTCAAAGGCTTTTATATATAGGTGAATCTGTTTTTGTCATATCTACTTTGCATCCTCGCCGCATGTACATGTAAATATTTCGCTTAAAATTGATTTGTTTCAAGAAAAGACAGAAAATCTCCGATTGAGTATATTGCTAATTCTTTTTATATTGTTACTTTTGCAGATGGAATTAATTACTAACAATTATAAAACTTACAAAAATGGTTAATTACAAAGAGTTAGGCTTGGTGAACACAAGAGATATGTTTGCCAGAGCAATCAAAGGTGGATATGCTATCCCTGCTTTCAACTTCAACAATATGGAACAGATGCAGGCTATCATCAAGGCTGCAGTTGAAACAAAATCTCCGGTTATCTTGCAGGTATCTAAAGGTGCTCGTCAGTATGCCAACGCTACTTTGTTGCGCTATATGGCTCAGGGTGCTGTAGAATATGCAAAAGAATTGGGTTGCGAACATCCTGAAATCGTTCTTCACCTTGACCACGGAGATACATTCGAAACTTGCAAGAGCTGTATCGACTCCGGTTTCTCTTCAGTAATGATTGACGGTTCACACCTTCCGTACGAAGAAAACGTTGCACTGACTAAGAAGGTAGTTGACTATGCCCATCAGTTCGACGTAACTGTAGAAGGCGAACTCGGTGTATTGGCCGGTGTAGAAGATGAAGTTTCTGCAGAACACCATACATATACTAATCCTGAAGAAGTTATTGACTTCGCTACCCGTACAGGTTGCGATTCACTGGCTATCTCAATCGGTACTTCTCACGGTGCATACAAGTTCAAACCCGAACAATGCCACGTAGATCCTGCTACAGGTCGTCTGGTTCCTCCTCCTTTGGAATTTGCCGTTCTGGATGCTGTAATGGAGAAACTTCCGGGATTCCCCATCGTTCTTCACGGTTCTTCTTCAGTTCCTCAGGAAGAAGTTGATACTATCAACAAGTATGGTGGTAAGCTGGAAGCTGCTATCGGTATCCCCGAAGAGCAGTTGCGTAAGGCTGCCAAGTCTGCTGTTTGCAAAATCAACATCGACTCTGACTCACGTCTGGCTATGACAGCTGCTATCCGCAAGACATTTGCTGAAAAACCGGCAGAATTCGACCCGCGTAAGTATCTGGGTCCGGCTCGTGACAATATGGAAAAACTGTACAAGCACAAAATCATCAACGTGCTTGGTTCAGAGAACAAATTGGCTCAACTGGACTAATCGAAAGATAATCCGAATATAGCGTCAGCCCTTGCAACATCAATATTGCAAGGGCTGACTTGTTGTATATAGGCCGGTGTTGTGGGATGGTTAAGTTCGCCGCTTATTTCAGAAGCGGATGTTTCAACGTGTACAACAGTCTGTTTCCTTTAACAAAACAGTCTGTTTCCCTTAACTGAACAGTTTGTTTCAATAAAGAGAACACTTCGTTCCAATATGCAAAAACACTTCGTTCCAATACGTAAGAACACTTTGTTTCTACATATCCGAACACTTTGTTTCTCTATACTGGAACAAAGTGTTCACCGTTATGAACTAACAGATTAGCTATATTTGAGACCGGTGAAAAGCATATCCCCGTGACACCTATTCCATACTAAAAATCCCTTGCAGATGGCTGGCAGGAGAAGTGTCTGCCAGCTATCTGCAAGGGAGATTTGCAAGAATGAGCTCTCTGTGTGGAGTACGCGTTATAATTCTATCACTAATGATTCTCTGGGGCCCATCTTCAGCTCTTCACCGAAGGTGATGGCCTTGCCGCTAAGAATATCTTTTCCCTGCTTGCTGTCTTTTAGGATTTCCTTGTAGAATTTCAAAGGAACGGTGGTCTCTGCATCTGTACCGTTCAGCATCACGAATATCGTCTTGCCTTCGTACTGGCGTGCGTAGGCATAAACACCATTCTGTACCATGAACTGCACCATGCTGCCTTTGGCAATCACATCGTTTCCTTTGCGCCAGTTTAGGATGGTCTTGTAGAAGTCGTAGCACTCGTTCTGTATTTTGGTACGTCCGGCTGGGGTCAGTGCGTTTGTTGCGTCACCGGTCCATCCGCCGGGGAAGTCCTTGCGGACATAGCCGTCGCTCTTGCTCTTCACGCCATTCATCATGACTTCCGTTCCGTAGTAGAGTTGCGGAATGCGGCGGGTGGTAAGCAGCAGGGTAGAGGCTTGCTTCAGCATCGGAAGGTTGTCGCCTTCGCCCAGGAAGCGGTCGGTGTCGTGGTTTTCGATGAATGCCAGTACGGAAGCGGGGTTGGGGTAGAGGAAGTCGTATACGAAGTTATTGTATATGCGGTCCAGTCCCTTGAACCAAGTCTCGGTCTGTTCATTCTTGGCGGTGTTTATCTTGTCAAAGAAGCTGAAGTCCATAACGGTCTTGAGGTTACTGTTCTTGGGGGCTGATAGCTTGGAATCCTTCTGCCACCAGGCGGTGTAGGCGGGTTCGGTAACCCAGGTCTCGCCCACGGTGTTGTAGTTGGGATATTCTTCGTTGAGCTCTTTCATCCAGTTGCTCATGGCATCATAGTCGGCATACGGGTAAGTGTCCATGCGGATGCCGTCGATGTTGGCGAATTCAATCCACCAGAAACTGTTCTGTACCAGGTAGCGGTAAACGTGAGGGTTCTTCTGGTTGAGGTCGGGCATGGAAGGTACGAACCAGCCGTCGTTCATCTGGTCGGCATCGTACTGGGAAGTATAAGGGTCTACGTGCGGGGTCAGTTTGAAGGAAGTCTGCACGAAGTTGTTTTCGTGGTCGGGGTTGTTGAACCAGTCTTTGGAGGGCATGTCCTTAATCCATACATGCTCTACACCGCAGTGGTTGAAAATCATGTCCATTACGATTTTGATGCCGCGTGCATGGGCTTTTTCAATCAGTTGCTTGTATTCTTCGTTGGTACCGAAGCGCGGGTCCACCTTGTAGTAGTCTGTGGTGGCATAGCCATGATAGGAACCGCCGGTCATGTTGTTTTCCAGTACCGGAGTAAACCAGAGGGCTGTGACGCCGAGGTTGGAGAAGTAGTCCAGGTGTTGTTCGATGCCGGCAAGGTCACCGCCGTGGCGTGCATTGGGGTCATTGCGGTCTATCTTGTACTCGGCCATGCCCGCAATCTGGTCATTGTCCGGGTTGCCATTGGCAAAGCGGTCGGGCATCAGCAGGTACAGTGCGTCGGAGGCGTCGAAACCTTTATGTTCGCAACCTTTCTTGTTGCGTGCCTTCAGTTCATATTCCTTTACGAGTTTCTTTTTTCCTTCAGTGAAGGTGAGGTTGAATTTGCCGGGTTTTACATCCTTGTCCAGTTTCAGATAGACCAGGAGGTAGTTGTTGCTTTCCAGCTTGACGGTGCTGCTCAATGAGACGCCGGGATAATTGACGGATACTGCCGCGTTGCCGATGCCTTCGCCATAGACCATCAGCTGAAGTTCCGGGTTCTGCATGCCGGTGTACCAAAACGGAGGGTCGATTTTGTTCACATTCATAGCTGCATACGTACTGAGGGAGAGTAAGAGTGTTCCCAAGATTAAGAATACTTTTTTCATGATAGTAACTTTACGGTTAATTTTTGCGCTAATTTAAAACAAATAACGGAGAAAGTTAATCTTTCTCCGTTACTGTACCTTATTATATTATGCAAACGTTTTCATTGGGGCTATTTGATGGGGGTTACGCTGGCGGTATCGACCTTTCCCTTGAAGAAGTCCTCTTTCTTGCGCTTTTCTCTGATGTCCTTCAGCCAGTTTTCGGCGGCATTGTATCGGTTGTCTTCTCCGATGATGGGAACTCCGTCTGCATCTACTTCCTGCACTTTGTCCTTGCTGTTTTTCGGACGGGTTTTCAGGTAGGCCGTTAGGTATCTCTCTGCTTTGGACACATCTTTCAGATAGTAATAATAGACAAAGGCTGCGTCGTAGAGCAGTTTGTGTTTCTGTCGGTCGTATTTTTCGTATTGCGTCAGAAGGGTATTTGCCTGGTCGGTGTATTGAAATGCCATCTTGTAGCAGTCCGCAAGCCCCACATATAGGAGGGCAATGCAACTGTCCCCTGGGATGGCAGAGAGATATCGCTGGGCATGGCGAGGCTTACGGCAGTTTCCAGATAAGTCACTCCATCCTCTTTCCATGATGTCTTGGAGCAGGCGCGTCCCAGATAATAGAGAACGTTGATGTTGGTATTGTCATCTTTGAGAGCTCTTTCCAGCAGGTCGTGTGCAGGGTAGAAGTCTTCGAGGGCATAGTAGCTGATTCCGGCGTAGAAGCAGGTTTGGAAGGAGCTGTCCTTTTCCTGCAACAGTTGTTCATATCTCTCTATTGCTTTGGGGTAATCTTTGTTCAGGCAATAGGCTTGGGCATTGATGCGGTTCACAAGGACGTTGGTGGAGTCTATGGAACGGTATTTCTCCGTTATGTTTATGGCGTCTTCATACTGATGGCCTGCTACATAGATGTTGCCGAGTTTGGCAGCAGACAGGTAATCATTGGGATACCTTTTCTGTATGTCCAGGTAGGCATCTATCACATGCATGATTTCTGTGTTGTCATAGACTTGCCCCATACTTTCGGCTCTAAGGTGTAGTACATAGGCGGAACTGTCCCTTTCTGCCAGCAGGTTGCTTTCCTTTAGAGACTCACGGTATCTCTTCATGTTCATCAGCAGACTGATATACTGGATGCGTGCGTATTTATTGTCCGGGTTTATGTGGAGCGCATTCTGGTAGTAATCCAGTGCCTCGCTATATTTGGCAAGTGATTTGCAGCATTCGGCAGCTTCAATGTATGCCCGGGGATTGAGAGAATCCCGAGCTACGACTTCCTGAAATACGCTCAGAGCTTCAAGGTTATTGCCCAGCCCTTTCAGCGCTTTCCCTTTTTGGTAGAGTAGGGGGACGGTCGGGGTTTCTTGATCGATCAGCATCAAGGCTGTTTCATAATCGTAGTTGGCCATCGCCTCTTGAATGGGATTTGTGGTCTGTGCCGCCAGAAGCGAACAGCATGCACTGAAACATAAGGAGATAAAAAGCTTTCGCATACAGTATATCATTTATATGAGGTTAAACTGACTGCAAGTTACTAAAAAGAATGTATTTACGAAATAATCGTAATCTGTTTTAGATAGATTAACGAAAAAGCCCCTCCAAAAATGAAGGGGCTCTAAAATAGTTCAGAATTCAAGCCGGATAACGGAATGAATAAATGTATTACATTAAGAATCCCAGCAGGATACCTGCTGCTACAGCGGAACCGATTACACCGGCAACGTTCGGGCCCATGGCATGCATCAGCAGATAGTTGGTAGGATCGTATTCCAGACCTACTACTTGGGAGATACGTGCAGAGTCGGGTACGGCAGATACACCGGCATTACCGATCAACGGATTAATCTTGTTGCCTTTCTTCAGGAAGAGGTTGAAAATCTTCACGAAGATGACACCGGATGCTGTGGCAATGACAAATGATAAGGCGCCCAGACCGAATATCTTGATTGAATCAAGGGTTAAGAACTCGGATGCTTGCGTAGAAGCACCTACTGTCAAACCAAGCAGAATAGTAATGGTATCAATCAGCGGACCACTGGCTGTGTTTGCCAGACGACGTGTGACTCCACTTTCTTTCAGTAAATTACCGAAGAACAGCATACCCAGCAAAGGCAGACCGGATGGTACAAGGAATGTGGTCAGTAACAAACCGATAATCGGGAACATTACTTTTTCCGTATGTGAAACCACACGGGGAGGTTTCATACGGATAAGACGTTCATTTTTACTGGTCAGCCAACGCATAATAGGCGGCTGTATCACCGGTACTAATGCCATATATGAATAGGCTGATACCGCAATGGCACCCATTAAGTTAGGAGCCAGTTTAGAAGAGAGGAAGATGGCAGTCGGACCATCGGCACCACCAATGATACCGATTGCACCAGCCTGCATCGGGTCAAATCCTATGGCAAGGGCAATCATATAAGCACCGAATATACCGAATTGGGCTGCTGCACCAACCAACATTAATTTGGGGTTCGATATCAAAGCAGAGAAATCCGTCATGGCACCGATACCCAGGAATATGAGTGGCGGGTACCAACCGGAGGTTACTCCCTGGTACAGAATATTAAGTACGGAACCTTCTTCATAGATACCAACTTTCAATCCGGCTTCCATATTGAAAGGTATATTACCAATCAGCATACCGAAACCGATAGGAATTAATAGCATCGGCTCAAATTCCTTGGCTACAGCCAAGTATATGAAAAACAAACCTACCAGAAGCATTACCACATGTCCTACCGTTGCATTGGCAAAACCTGTATA